>JACLAC010018475.1_pt1 | contig 39125 bp, 27 predicted proteins | sample 8027881 | NCBI WGS metagenome assembly JACLAC01 (sample SAMN15725517, study PRJNA655200) | protist metagenome | isolation source: fluorescence activated cell sorting (FACS) single amplified genomes of... | place: Spain: Blaines Bay Microbial Observatory, Mediterranean Sea | collected 2016-01-19 | reverse complement strand
CCTGATCAAGCCCTGCCCAGACGATCATTTCTTGACCGGTCCAAATAGCAGTATGTCCACTGCGCGCGAATGGAACTTGATGTTGACTAACCGGAATCCATTGATCCTTTTGGGGGTCGTAACGACCTCCGTCCCTTATAGGTTTCTCTGCCTGATCAAGCCCTGCCCAGACGATCATTTCTTGACCGGTCCAAATAGCAGTATGTCCACTGCGCGCCAATGGAACTTGTTGTTGACTAACCGGAATCCATTGATCCTTTTGGGGGTCGTAACGACCTCCGTCCCTTATAGGTTTCTCTGCCTGATCAAGCCCTGCCCAGACGATCATTTCTTGACCGGTCCAAATAGCAGTATGTCCACCACGGGCTAATGGAACTTGCTGTTGGCTAACTGGAATCCATTGGTCCTGTTGTGGATTGTAACGACTTCCATCACTTAGATAATGATCTTGACTGACGCCCCCCCAGATTATCATCTCACTTCCTGTCCAAATAACGCTATGCCCAAACCGATTATCAGGCACCCCACTCGTCATCAAACTCCATTCAGCGTATGTCGCCCCAAGAAATAGAACTAAAAAAGTCGAAAAAACAAAAAGGAATTTCATATAATTTCCAATATAGACGGTCAAAAAAAGCCCCAAGGGATTATCCTTGAGGCTAATTAACTTTTTTTTCTACTGAATCAATAAAATCTACTGTTTCTTTTTCAGATCAGCCCAAATGACGGGTAATCTTCCTCTGGCATCTACAGACAAAAGACCGGTAATTCCTTGATTGGCAATTGCTTTTATATCTTCATCAGAAAGGGCTGAATGAAAAATAGCCACTTCGTCCATGGCTCCAGTAAACCAGTTACCAGCATCGTCCCAAATGCCACAGCCTCCAATATTTACGTTAAATGGTGAAGTGCCAAACGGTCCACCGCCAGCGCCCTTAGTTACCTCACCGTCGACATAAATCCTCAAATTTTTCTTGGAGGCAACCCCAGCGACATGATGCCAGTCTTTGGATGGAGCTCCATGTTTCCATGGGGCCTGAAGCTCTCCAGCGGGGGTCCAAAGCCAAAGTGTTTTCGGGTTATTAAAGCCGAACTCAGGTGAGTTATTTTGTCCCACCAAACCGATACGGCCACCTGTTATTTTTCCTGTTTTGATCCAGCAGGAAAGAGTAAATTCCTCAAGATTATCTAGCAGTTTTTGCTCAGTTTGAACGCAATTATCCTTACCGTTAAACTCTAAAGCTTTGCCGAACTTACCATTAATCCATTTTGGTACCTTGACGAGTTTTCCATGGTTACCTTCTTTCGATATATCTTTCGCTATTTCACCATTACCTTCATCGAATAACCACACACCTACCGCTGATTCCAACAGCTTATCAATATCCGTTTTAGCTTCACCCAAGTTGACACCAACCATATAAAACAATGCAATACCGAAACAAATATACCGTATTTTGTGTAGCATTTATCTATACCCCATTATTATAGATGTAAAATTATCAATCAATTTCCTAGTCGTTTTGGTAAAATGATGCAGTAAGTAGGAAAAAGGCCCTAAACAGTTTACTGTTTAGGGCCTTTTTAATAAAGAGATAGTCAGTTAATACTATTATTGCTTCCGAATTTGGGCCCAGGTTAAAGCTAGCCTGTTTTTTGGATCAACTGCCGTTGTCATCGCTACAAAACCACTTTTCATAACATCATTGATCTGAGCACCAGTAAGAGCGGAATGAAAGATAGCTACCTCGTCCATGGCTCCGGTAAACCAGTTACCGTCAGCATCCCAAATCCCACCACCACCAATATTGACACCAAAATCAGAAGAGCCATGACCGTCGCCACAATCCGCATCCACTTTTGCTGCCTCCACTCCGTCATAATACATCGCGAGAGATGCGCCTGTTGATACAACAGCAATGTGATGCCATTCATCGGCTGGATATTCATACGCGGCTTCAACACTACTGCACGGTGTCCAGAGCACTAACGTTGTTGGGTTACTAAACCCAAACTCTGGTGAGTCATTTTGCCCCACAAGTCCAATTCGATTAGCTGTTAAATTACCTGGCTTGATCCAACATAAAACAGTAAATTCTACTCTGGCGTCTAGCAATTTTTTGTCAGTTTTGACAAAGTTGTCAGTACCATTAAACTCAAGAGCTTTACCGAATTTACCAGACACCCATTTGGGACTATTTACAAGTGTTCCATGATTTTTTTGATCTGACATGTCCTCTGCGGTATCACCAGACCCATCGTCGAATAACCAAATCCCTGCTGCGGAAGAGAGATCCAGTTCCTTCAGTCCGGCGTGTCCTAAATCGGCGAAGGTTAAGCTTATTAAAAAAACTGCTACAAAAATCCAAATTGAGCGATTGAAAATACTTTTCATTTAAAATACCTCTCTCATATAAAATTAATCCGTACCGTTATTTAACAATAATAGGAAATGCTATTTTTTCCTCTTCAGCTCTGACCAATAAACGGGTAATTTACCCTTAGCCGCCACAGCTAATAAATTACTAAACCCATTATCCATAATGGCCTTAATATCTGCATCTTCTAAAGCAGAATGAAAAATAGCTACTTCATCCATAGCTCCGGTAAACCAGTTACCGCCTGCATCCCAGATTCCACAACCTCCGATGTTAACATTGAATTCGGAAGATCCATGGGGACCGGGCCCACCACCCTCAGCGGCTTCACCATCAAGATAAACTCTCAGGTTTTTCTTTGTCGCTACAGCAGCAATGTGATGCCAACCCTTAGACGGATGTCCATGCTTCCATGGTGGTGCATCTAAACTTGATTTAGGCGTCCACATATTAATCGTTGTTGGATTAATAAAACCAAACTCCGGAGAGTCATTTTGCCCAACCAAGCCCACACGATTAGCGGTGATCTTGCCAGTGTTTACCCACAATAGGATCGTAAACTCCTTAAGGTTGTCTAATAATTTTTCTCCAGTTTGGACGCAATTGTCTTTCCCATTGAATTCAAGAGCTTGACCAAATTTACCTTTAACCCATGTCGGATTCTTAACCAGCTCACCGTCGTTTCCTTCTTTGGAAAGATCTTTGGCAACTTTGCCTTTTCCTTCATCGAATAGCCAAACACCAACGGCTGATTTCATTAACTCATCAATATCGGTTTTAGAATAACTAGTGTTGACTAAACCGGAAAATAACAAAAAGAACAAACCTAAATAGGCATATTTTATCTTTCGTAACACTTATCTCATTACCTCTTATGTCAAGGAATATAATTGTGTTCAAGGAAGAAGGTAATCTACCTACTCCCCACGACAAAGACATCCTAACACGACTGTAACAGAAAGTAAATAATATTGGATCATTTTTGTTCTAGAACATTGATCAAAGAGATCAAGATTCATCCACAGAAATTGTGACGTCCAATGTACAATAAAATCGTAACCTTGACTTATCGAAGCTAATTTTTTAGCATGTAATTGGCTTTTCTCTTCTACTAATCGGCAGGCAAATAACTTTATGACTTTTAGTGACCCTACTCCAAAAAACCTTTTGTATATCATTTCAGATCAGCACAACCGAGACTTACTAGGTTGTTATGGACACCCTAGTGTTGAAACTCCGAACATAGACCGTTTGGCTGAAAGGGGTACACGTTTCACCAATGCTTATACTAATTGTCCAATATGTGTGCCGGCTCGTGCGTCTTTAGCAACAGGCCAGTACGTTCATCAAATCGGCTATTGGGATAATGCCTTCCCTTATGATGGGCAAATCAGAAGTTGGGGACATCATCTCAGAGAGCAAGGACATCAAGTTGACTCGATTGGTAAATTACACTTCAGTGGAAATGGAATCGATCATGGATTCAGCCGAGAGTTAGAACCTCTACATGTGGTAGATGGAATAGGGGACGTCTTGGCTTGTATCCGCCAAGCCCCACCAATTCGGGACAAACGAGGTGAGATTTACCAGGCTAGTTCTGGGGATTCCACCTATCTACAGTATGATCAACGTAATACTGATAATGCTTGTCAGTGGATAAAAACACACCAACACGATGAAAACCCTTGGGTTTTGTTTCTTTCGTTCGTTTGCCCTCACCCTCCCTATATTGCTCCATCTGATTTATTCAATCAGTATTCGATTGAGCAAGTCAAACTTCTGCCCCAGTCCGCTCCTGAAGACTGGCCTGACCACACAGCAATTGACAGATTCCGTAGTTTCTTTGCGTATGATCAACCCTTTACCGAAAACGAGATTCAGCAACTCCACCTCGCTTATTACGCAGTCTGTACCTACTTAGACTATCAAATTGGCCAAGTTGTAAAAACATTAGATCAGTGTGGATTGACTGATAGCACACGCATCATCTATACATCTGACCATGGTGATTCACTTGGAGCAAGGGGGCTATACGGGAAATTTACGATGTATGAAGAATCTGTAGCAGTACCAATGATAATGGCTGGTCCCGACATTCCGGTGGATACGATCGTTGAAACACCAGTTTCCTTGGTTGATAGTTATCCCACCATCATCGAAGCTGTGGGAGCTAATCCAACAGACGATGAAATTAGTTGGACAGAACTGGCTGGCGAATCACTATGGTCTATTATCAATTCGCCAAGTCAGAATCGGACTGTCTTTTCTGAATATCACGCTGTTGGTTCTCAAGATGCGGTTTACATGCTACGAGATCTTCGATATAAGTATGTTCACTATGTTAACGAAAGACCTCAATTATTCGATTTGGATAATGATCCGGACGAGTGTGAAGATTTATCTTTATGCCTCGATCATCGATCGGTTTTGAGTGATTTTGAAAACAGATTAGCTCAATATCTAGACCCAATTGCTATCAACGAACAAGCACACCAAGCTCAACAGACTTGCATCGTTGATAACGGTGGCGAAATCGCAGTTCGGCAAAGAGGGGCTTTCGATAATTCACCTGTTCCTGGAGAAAAAGCAGCGTTTAGGCTTCACTAAAGGCTAAATTTACTCAGTCTGTTCAAGTCTACAAAGGACTTGATTGGTCGTATGTTTTTTGCTATACTGACCGGGTGTATATTTTGCCTGTTAGTTGGGGAAGTGTATTGAAACACATAATAGTTGCTCATTCTTTTTTGTTTTGTCTCTTTTTATTTGGTTGTGGAATTTCTAACTATGATCGTGGACAGGATTTTCTAGCTCAGGGGGAATTGAAAGCTGCTGCTGACTACTTTACCGCTGCTGCGGATGAGAATGTGGGGCAAGATGAAGCTCACCGTGAATTGGGGATTACGTACTATCGAGGACGATTTTTTCCACAGGCCGTGACTCACCTACAAATAGCGTCTCAGACGCTACAAGATGAGCGAACCGCTTTGTATTTAGGGATGGCTTTGGAAAACGGCCAACAATATGATCAAGCGATTACGGCTTATGAGAGGTTTGTTGACCTAAATGACTCACCAGAAATCGTCTATCAAACCCAAGCCCGACTAGTTCGTTTGCGTAATCAATACCTGACGCAGCTCGCAGAAAACTCTGTTCAGAATGAAGCCCAGATAGACCTAACAACGATCCCCACAAATTCAGTTGCTGTTTTTTACTTTGAACTTTTGTCTGGACGAAATGGCCTGAGCCCCTTACAAAAAGCACTAACTGATTTGATCATTAGTGATCTAAACAAAGTTAGTGCGTTGCAAGTAATCCCTCGGTTGGACTTACAACGTCAGTTAGACCAAATGCAACTGCAACAAGATTCTGTGTTTAACCAAGCTAGCCAAGAAAGAATCGGTCGCCTATTGGGAGCAAGTAAGGTCTGTACAGGTACAATTGAAGGCTTAGCCGAACTTGACTTACGACTTAATGCGAATGTTATCGATAGTAGGAAAGTAGGACAGGTAGAACCTGCTAGCGTTCAACAAGGTCCCGAAGCAGATTTTTTTGAATTACAAAAAGAAATGGTGTCAGATATTCTAGATGCACTTGGTGTTGAAGCCACTTCGAGAGAAAAACGAGCAATCAAACGCCAATCAACTCGCAGTTTACCGGCGGTTATAGCTTATGGACGAGGTCTAGACGCTAGCGATAAATATGACCTAGAACTAGCTGAACAGCATCTGCAACTTTCCTTGAAGGAAGATCCCGCATTTCAACCAGCCCTTGATCAACTGAACTATGTTCGGCTAATGGCCGTGGCTACTAATCAGAGTTTGGATGAAATCGACAAATTGGTCACGGATGGCACTAAATTTGAGAAAGCTCGTCAGCGACGCTTAAACCGAATGAACCGATTCCTCTCTCGCCAATTTGCACCACCGGCTGCAGCTGATGCTCCCCGAGAGGGCGATATTGATCCACCCCAAAATGAGATTCAGATTGTTATTACTAACTAATCTGAATCATTTCAAGGAACAGTCATGCAGAGGCAACTTTCTTTTTTACACTATTTCATAATACTGGCTTTGTTGGCTTTGCATCCTCGATTGGTTGAAGCTGACTCTTTTGACCAGCCTTCGTTAATTACTCGACGGATGAGTATTTCATCCCAACCCAAGTTCCAAAATTGGCAATTAACTGACCAGGAACAGCAAAAAACTATAACTCAGTTAATTTTGCCTTTAAATGTTGACTTTTCACTTTCCAGCCGGACTCGAATACAAATAACGCAGTCTCATGTTCGATCTGATTTGCAATCCAAAAGTGTAGGAAGTCAGCCAGATATTGAGCGAATTGAGTTGCTAGGGTTTGGAGATGTTAAAGCCAAGCTATTTCACGTATTTTCCGATCGTTTCCTTCTCGTAGGTGGCTTGAGTTTGCCAACCGGCAAGAAAGAGATTAATCGAGAAGAGAACATGGTTTCGGCGGCCTTGTTCGACCAGTCTCTTGATTTTGAGGTTGGTCGATTAGGTGAAGGATGGGGATTCAACCTTGGGACTGGTTATGTGCACTCTTTTTCCAACGCAACCATCAGTTTAGGTGCGAACTACTTGTATCGCGATAGCTACCTGAAAAAACACTTGGATTTCATGATTGAAAACCCTGTTTATGATCCAGGTCAAGAATACAGTATGGCTGTCGGAATCGACGTAGGGAAAGACACGATTCAGTGGCGTAGCGATGCTGTCTATACGTATCATACTCCCGAAACGCTTGACCAAAAAAACTATTTTCGCCAAGGTTCTAACCTGCTGTTAGATAGTGGACTAGCTTATATAAAACATCGTTTTCAGGTTGAGTTGTTTGGGCAATACTTGCGTTATTGGGACAGCAAAAGACCTGACTCAGAAGGAGATCTTGATATTCTGATTTATGATCTCAATAATCGTTGGGTTTACGGCATTTCAGCCCGCTATAGAGTTGGCCAAAAAACGACTGTTTTCGGTTCTATATCGGACAAACAGATTCGTACACATTCGGATAAAAAATTTTCTACTATTCGAGCATACGCACTCAATCTGTTTTACCGTCTCACTCCCAATTTGGCATTTACCTCTGGTGTGAAAATTTCGTCTGGCGATATGACACAGCAAGTTGAGCTTTCTGGTCTGAATTTGCATGCAGCCCTAACAACTGGCTTCTAGGGATTTACTGGCTCAAAAACGAACGCTAGATGTTTTGATTTGCACAACATCTAGCGTTCGTTTTTGAGCCAAGAACTACGGATTCGCCACAATTCCTAGAAATAATATGCTGCCAGTCCACTGATCTTCTATGATAAAAGCGAAGGGGCGATTAGCAACAAAATAAAGCCGATTAGGTTGGATAGCAGTGCTTCTAACCTGAACTGAAGTTACAGCCGCGGCTTCAGTCCCTTCTTCAGCAACCTCGATGTAGCTTTTGTGTTTGACTCCTCCAATATAAAGGTCCGAAGGATTTTTGCAAATATTACTGAAATCTGCTTGGTTAGGAACAAAAGCTAGCTTCATACCCAATGCTGATAAATAGCTATTTAAGTCTTTCTCGTATTCGACTTTGAATTTAGGCAAAACCACATCTCCTTCCCGTTCTACAAACTGAGGCTGCCATATTTTCCAGTTTGTAATAGTCAGTTCAGTAACCCAATCAGTTAAGCTATGTTTTGAGTCGGGTAAGAGAACGTACATGCCTAACCTTCCATTGCCATAAGGTAGTCGAATGGCTTGAAAATCCGAATTTTTATAAGTCAGATATCTGCCTGATTGCGACATCATATCGACTGTTCTTTGGCTACCATCTATCAGAAAAAACTTACGCTTTGTTGTTTTCTTCGGATTAAAAGCCTTCGTCCAGTTACCCTTGAAATAGACTGCGTTAATTAGAAATAGGATTGTTTCTGGTTCCACCTGACTAATGACCCGATCTATTTTCCCACTTGTTCTGTCTTTAACCCATTGGTTGATATCAGTTATTGATTGCTGGTTTTTGAAGTTAACACTTTGCAGTGTAGCATTGAAGTAGTCTCTATTAGTTTGCAAAAAGCCAGAGTCAAAAACGAGATCTTCTCTTCCCCAAAGTGAATTGGCAATTTGCAATTTGATTCGGTATGAATTGAGCTGCAAGCTTTTTTGCAAATTACCAAAATCACTATTAATTGTTTCTAGGTCTAAGTCAGACAAAGCTAGAGCTTTCTTCATTTCTTGCTGAGTATCTCCAGTAGCACCATTAAGGGTCATAGTAAGAGCTATCGAAATACTAAGAGGTGAAATAAATAGATTTTTGTTTGTCTGATAAAGTCGCTGAAAAAGTTGGAGGCCAAATTGATTGTTTGCTTCCACTGTAGGGTTTTCTATACCCACTTCTTCTGCAGCTTGAGCTGTGTTGGCTAGCTTGAGTATCTCACTTGTTCCTGAGCAACTCATACCTCCGATAAATACAACTAGTACAACGGTGATTATGATTAAATAATTTAGATTAGATCTCAGAATTTTGACTTTTCTCATTTGGTTGCTTCTCGCTTTCAGAGAAATCTAGAAGTTCATTGTTAGTTGAGCCAAGTTGAGAAATTGACGACAGGATGATTGGAATTTTCCCTGTTTGGTTCTTCAGAAATCTTCGCAGTACTAGACGTATTTGTTCTTGTATTTTTTCTGGTTGATTCCTAATAGTATCATCTAAATCTTGAATCAGTTGGGTCACTATCTGTTTTGATTCGCTTATGAGATCTTCGGAAACATCAAGATGAACAAAGCCACGTGTTACCAAGTCGACAGGTGATACTAGCTGACCTTGAAGGTCTAAATGAATCACTGGCACAACAATACCATCGCTAGACAAAAGTCTTCTATCATGCAACACAATATCGTTAGTAGATTCAGTCTTCCCATCAATAAAAACAGCTCCAGCGGGTACTTGACCATCTAGATAACAATCCACCAAATTTAAGCGTACGCGATCGCCGTTTTCAGCCACTATAATATTTTGAGGAAGCACCCCTGTTAATTCAGCAAGTTTAGCATGTTCAACCAAGTGCCTGTATTCACCATGTAGAGGTACGAAACAATTAGGCCGAACTAAACTAAGCATTAGTTTCAGATCCTCGTATGCTCCATGTCCAGATACATGTATGTCGGCGTTGTTTTCGTGTATAACGATTGCTTCCCGTCTTAGTAGATTATCGATCATCTGACCGATTGCTTGTTCGTTTCCAGGAATTTGTCTGGCTGAAATAACTACAGTATCCTCGGGATTTATTTTGAGGATAGAATGTCGGTTGGTTGCCATTAAGGCCATAGCAGATCGAGGTTCACCTTGACTTCCTGTTGATAAAACTAACACTTCATGTGGAGCAAACCTTTCAACGTCTTTAATATCAATTAACAGGTGAGGTGGAAGATTTAAATAACCCAATTCCGAAGCTGTACGAATATTGCTAATCATTGACCTGCCGGTGATGGCAACCAGTCGTCGGTGGGAAACTGCAAGATCAATGAACTGCTGGATTCGATGCAAACTAGATGAGAAAGTACAAAGGAAAAGTCGATTTTCAGTTTGCCTGAAAATTTGATCTAGCTTTTCAAAAATACTACGTTCACTGGGGGAAAAACCTGACCGATCCACATTTGTACTATCGGACAATAGTAAACGAACACCCTTAGCACCGATAGCAGCTAGTTTGTGCAAGTCTGTAGGCCTATTGTCAATTGGTGTTTGATCAAATTTGAAATCGCTAGTATGTACGATGGTCCCCACAGGAGTATGGATAGCCAAGGTTACCGCATCCGGCACACTATGTGTCACATTGATAAATTCAATATTGAAGCAACCTAATTCTAAGGGAGCATCAGTGTCGATTGTGTGTAGTTCAGCTTGACTGAGCAAGTGATATTCTTTAAGTCGGCCGGAGGCTAAAGCCAGTGTCAGTTTGGTAGCATAGACTGGTATATTATTAATCTCTCGTAGTAAAAAACTTAGACCTCCCATGTGATCTTCGTGTGCGTGAGTAATAACTACACCCCGGATTTTATCCCTATGTTCAACCAAATACTCAATGTTATTGACAATTAGGTCAATACCTGGTGTATGATGTTCAGGAAACATAATGCCAGCATCAACAATTATTATATCTTGGCCAAATTCGTAGACCATCATATTTTTACCAAACTCACCTAACCCACCTAGTGGGATAATTGAAACTGAGTCTAGTTCGGTTGAAGTGGCTTCTTGAGGTTCACTGGATATTTGCAAATTCATAGGCTCCTTAGGCTAATTATTTCTTACGTAAAATACTTCTATTCCTGTCCCAATGATCGATTATAACATGTTACGCCACCCTGGATTTGTTACGATACATCTACTGTAACTAATATCAATTTTTTCAAGACTAATTACTAGACAAACGAGAAGATTAATTTAGTGAATTTCTAGTATGGGCTAGAGTATTTTTGCCAAGACGAACAAAGTAGAAAATCACGATCTTCTCGGATTTGGCGTTATCTCACTCTAAATACGAAAATGAATTTTATCATTCCGTCGGAATGTGTCGCGATAATCATCACTATTTTGTAGTTTAGTCAAGTTTTAATCATATTAAGTAAGATTTGAAAAAGCACATTATTTGTTACCATAAAATAATCAATAAGACTTTAACGACTAGCGTTTTTGGAAAAATCCTCTTTTCCCAAGTACAAAACTGTGCAGAAGAAATTCCCATTATTAAAAATATGTCGTGTGAAGATCGCAGACTTTTAGAAGAAGTATCAAGAGAAAGTGAAACCAACTATGTTGTTGATCTCAATTAAGAAGAGTTTCTTCTTCATGTTGAAAGAGTAGGAGACAATTGTAGTTTTAGATGCTCTCAATAGTGTCAAAGCGCTATGGGTGGACCAAGAGTGGAAAGCTGAACAGGCAAATTAGACTTTTGTCTCCCGAAAACAGTATCCTCACATTTGAAATTACAGAGAAAAGCAGCCTCACTGCTCACAAACTTAGATTACCCTTTCAAGATTTTCAACTCGACGGTAAGACAGTTCAGGTTAAGAACGATACGGAATTGCTTTCGGGTAGTAAATTTCCCCGAAGTCAGATCGTAGAAATAATATGGTATCCAAGGTAGCCCGCAATTAACACAGGGAATGTTGAAAATTTGTATGAAGGAAAATCTGGATTTTGCTCAATCAGACAAGGGCAAGTTACTTTAGTTTTCACAAAATTCAGGATGAACATAACAATAGGAGCCTAAGTTATTAAAAACTTTTTGATGATTTCTGTTTTTTGGAAACTTAATCTTCCTGGAATATTGAGTGTCACATATCTACGGCATAAATACCCTGAGCCAGACCTTTCTCGGGTTATAATGTTCCAAGTGGCTTCCTATTTATCTTAACGACTTTCCATGACTGGTTTAGCTCTACAGGCTAGAATCTATAGTCCTACTCGCTTTTCCTAGCGTGTACTAGTGCTCAATCCTACATTGTACCCACTTCCTTCACCGGCACAAATAGATATCATTTGTGGTCAAACGAATAAATTGATCATGGACTCTGAATAACTACGGCTAGAGTTAATTGGTGGCAATTTGCTTAATATTCGCCCAAGTACTGATTAGCTTCTGTTTTACGTCCACGGGTCGCGCTTTACCAGGCCCGCCATTAGGAATTTCTTCGCCACTAATTGCAACATCGTCAAATTGAACACGTGCATTAGAAATAACTAAGCCTGCTTGACCTGATTTTAGTGGTTCAGCATCTTGGGCCGCCCCAACGACGTTTCCGTTGATCCTAAGTTCGATCAGATTTTCTTTGACGGTCGCTCTTATGTCATACCAGATATTTTCCTCAGCTACAAAGGGAAAAGGAACGGATGCGCTACCTGCAGGTGTTGATTTAACGATAGCCGACATTCCGTTAAAGTATACGAAGAAAAGATAACGAGCGTTTTCTTCTCCAGCGTCATATAAAGTTAGACCGAAATATGGTTCAGTATTATTTTTTTGTTTGATTAATTTGGCGCGGCAAGAAAGTGAATAGTTATTCCAGTTTTCGTTGCCTGTTAGCCACAAACTCATGAATCCATCCCTGAAGATTTCACCAACGGCTGTCCCCTGATTAATCCACCATTTTTCTATGGTACGATCTTCATTATAGATTTTCCATTCATTAATGCGCTTGTCTTCAAAGTCGTCTCGCCAAACACCAGCTTCAGTTTGAAGGCAACTCAGGCCCGTTATCACAACTGAAAAAATAATTACTCTCACTATAATTAATCTTAATAGCATCAATTAGATTTCTCCTTCTAGTTTAATTTTTTAATATTGATCCACTCTTAATTAAAAGCAAAAATATAAAACAAACTGCCACAACCGAATGCATGATATCTAATAGCTGCTAAAATAAGTAACCTCTATTCTTCAAAATGTCAAAAATTCCTTGGGAAACAATCTCAGATCTGTCTCTGATATAGGCAAATTTTAGATTTAGAAGTCTTTTTCTTGATAAATCTGATTACAGAGGTTTCAATGAAAGAAATCTGAGAATATACTGCCCAAGACCCAGTTTCCGTAATAAATCTCATAGATTTGGTTATTAAATGACCTTTTTGAAAAGGGAATGAATGTAATTTTAGTAGACTGAGAAGAAACTAAATCCAATGTTTTGAAACAGAAAACACTCTTTGCCTCAGTTAATGAGACCTACATGAAAAACCATTTGTGAAGGTTATCACCTAAAAATCGTGTTTTTTTTTTGAAAAAAGATTAAATTTAGATGACAAATCAAATGCAATTGATTGTAAAATCTTCGATTCAATTCTCAGTGGCTCGGCTAATAGATTAAATTGATGGGTTTCTTGTAGGAGTCCGACGTTACGTCTTTTCAGTTTAGTATATCAGTAACTAATGCTTATTCAATACAGCTTTAAAAAATCAGAAACTAGAGTAATAACGGAATTTATTCACCAAACAAGAAACCGAAAAAGATAGAATGTCTTTCTGTGAGAGCATCATGATTATATTATCGTTTTCATTCAAGGTTCATAAACTGGAAGCGAAATATAGTTGAAAGCTAATGACCAATGGAATATATGTCTTACCGTTCTTAACTTGGCATCCGCTATTTTCTTTTTCAGTCGAAGTAATTAAGTCAAGTCCGCATAGGTTAAATTTTTTAATCTATTTCGGTTTTGTAATAAGATTATCATCTAGCTAACACCGAATAGCTTCTTCGGATTTTTTTCAAAACGTTTAATCTGACCGCTTGAGATCAGTTTACTAAAATAGCAAGTTCCATGTTCTTCTATAGTATCTAATACCTAAGAATCTTTGCGTCCTCATCTTTGAGGGTAGATTATCAGTTGTATTCTAGGTGTCCGACCAGGATTCCTGTCTTCTTAAAGTAACTTTTGTTATAGTTTCTCAATTTGCTCATCGCCGGTTCTTTGTTATTCACTATAGCTCTCTTTTATGTCGAAAAGTGAACAGTACTTTATCTCTATTACTCCTACTACCATTGACTTTAATGACGATAGACAAGCTAGTTTCTAAATAATTCTGCTATCTGGCTTCCCAATCGTATTTGGGCAGGTGATTGACTAGGGAACACTTTGGTTTATTTCTTTCGAGGTTATTGATTCTTGCTATTTTCTCTGATGTGATTCGTAGAATTTTATCGAGTATATGTCTTCTTCGGGCATTATCCGTATGTTGCTTAAGTATGATGAAAACTAGTCTTAAATTAATTTACTTAGTGAAAAGTTCGCTCCAGTTACCAAGATAGGTAATCCAGATTTCTTACTTTAAATTTTATTCATCTGTCTTCCTACTTTATTAATTAACAATCACGTCATTTTAGCGTTAATTTCAAGCTGATTTTGACCGCTGACGTTAGATCTAAAACCTGAAGAAATCACTTGACAGTATTGTTAGGCTAAACTATAATTTAGGCATGCCTAAATTATAGTTTTACTTTAAATAACTTTTTTTTTAAACATGACTAGCATTTATTCAACCTAATGAATTCATCACAAGCCATAGAAGATTATTTAAAAGCAATATACAAATTGCAGGAAAGAAACACACTTGTAACCACTTCGGATTTAGCAGAGCAAATTCGAGTTAGCCCGGCCTCGGCGACTGGCATGATCAAGAAATTGGCGGCTTCTAATCTAGTTAAATATGAGAGGTATCAAGGTGTAACATTAACACCACCAGGTGAGAAAATTGCCCTCGAAGTTCTTCGCCACCACCGATTATTAGAACTATATTTGGCTGAAGCCTTAGGTGTCTCTTGGGACAAGGTTCATGACGAAGCTGAAAAGTGGGAACATATTTTGTCTGAGGAGCTGGAAGACAAAATTGATGAGATTTTGGGATATCCTACTTTAGATCCACATGGTGCACCTATACCAGCCAGAGATGGCACTATAGGGCACAGAAATCTAACCTTGTTATCTGAGCTATCCGTTGGCGATCAAGCTATCATTACTGAGGTCTCTGACGATGATGCAGAAATGCTTCGGTATCTTGGCAAATTAAGGCTTTATCCTAAAACCGAAATAGAAGTCATTTCGGTCACCCCATTTGACAATTTACTCACTATTCGCCGAACTGCGGTTAATACTGATAATCGAACTAAAAGCTATGAAGACTGCGTTATTGGACAAAGTGTTACAAGTTGTATTTTCGTCACTCTCTTAACCAATAAAGACTACTTATTATCCTCCCAATTAGATGAAGATGAAAAATAAGATACGAGACTACGCATTTACCTGGCTGTTTCTGAATATTACTTTTTTGTTCTTGTTTTTGAGTTGCTCCGATCAACAAACAACTGAAACCTCAACTAAACTTAATAATCAGAAATTAGTGCCTGCGGTCAAGGGACGGCCGTTACAGGTGGTTGCCACTACTGGAATGATAGCAGACGTGGCGGCAAAAATTGGAGGAGACAAAATTGTGGTCACTAGCTTAATGGGCTCAGGTGTCGACCCTCACCTCTATAAAGCTAGTGCCGGAGATGTCGAACGGTTATCGCAGGCCGACTTGATTCTATATAATGGTTTACATCTTGAAGCTGGTATGGGTGGAGTTTTAGAGCGCTTAGCCGATCAATATACACATCGGGTTTTTTGTGTAACTGATCAATTAGATCGATCAAAATTAATGGCCCCACCTGAATTTGAGGGGGCTTATGACCCACATATTTGGTTTGATGTTTCCTTATGGAGTAAAGTCGCGGAAGCAATTCGTGATATCTTGATTCAGCGGTCTCCTTCACTTCGAGATGATTTTCAACAGCAGGCAGAGCCATACTTACTAAAGCTAACAGGACTTCACGATTATGTGCAAAAATCAGCGAGTCAAATCCCAAGCGATCAGCGTGTCTTGGTCACAGCACATGATGCTTTTGGTTACTTTGGTCGGGCTTATGGTTTTGAAGTCCTTGGACTTCAGGGAATTAGCACTGTTACTGAAGCCGGTACTGCTGATGTCCGTCAATTGGCTCAGTTTATTGCAGACAGACAGATCTCAGCTATTTTCGTGGAGTCTTCTATCCCTAGACAAAGCATAGAAGCTGTTCAGGCAGCTGTTAGAGCACGTGGTTTTGCTGTTAAAATAGGCGGCGAATTATTTTCGGATGCTATGGGCGATTCAGTAAGTGACCAAGGCACTTATACGGGTATGATTCGACATAATATCGATATTATTGTTGATGGGTTAACCGAAGGTGACTAATGTTGAAAACAGCTAACTCATCAGCTATCGAAATCTCTAATTTGACCGTAGCGTACCACGACAAGCCGGTTTTATGGGATATTAATCTGACAGTTCCATCCGGATCTCTAATGGCTATTATTGGACCTAACGGTGCTGGGAAAACAACGCTAATTAAGGCTATTTTAGAGTTACTTCCCTCTGTTTCTGGAAAAACCTTAATCCGATGTAAGCCTTATCGCCAACAACGGCATTTAGTTAGTTATGTACCACAACGCGGCAGCGTGGACTGGGATTTTCCTACTACTGTTGAAGATGTAGTAATGATGGGTCGTTATGGAAGTTTAGGCTGGTTCTCTAGACCAGGCAAAAAAGAAAAACGTCTGGCTGGCCAAGCAATGGAGAAAGTTGGTATTTTGCAATTGAAGGATCGTCAAATCAGTCAGCTATCTGGTGGTCAACAACAACGTGTTTTCTTAGCTCGCGCTCTAATTCAAGATGCGCAAATATATCTAATGGATGAACCATTTCAGGGCGTTGATGCTACCACCGAACAAGCAATTGTGACATTGCTCCAGGACCTAAAGAAAGAAGGTAAAACAATGGTAGTTGTTCACCATGATTTGCAAACAGTAGCAGACTACTTTGATTGGGTAACATTACTAAATGTACGCCGAATCGCTAGTGGTCCGGTAGAAAAAATTTTCAATGAAAATAACTTGCGCCAGACTTACGGAGACCGAATCGGACTTTTGAGCAAATTGGAATCTGCTACTAACCTCCCTGTATTCAACGAAATAACTTCTTCATCGAACCAATAAGGTGAAGATATTACACGATCTTTTTTTCGATTATACACTTCGGACGGTAGCCACAGGCGCTGCTATTTTGGGCGTTGTTAGTGGTGCGTTGGGTAGTTACGCCGTCCTACGAAAGCAAAGTTTGATTGGGGATGCGGTGTCTCACGCTACTTTGCCAGGCATCTGCTTAGCCTTTCTAATTACCAGTAGAAAAACCCCTTTTGTCATGATGGTGGGGGCTGCTCTCATTGGCTGGCTCGCTATATTACTAGTATCCACTATTGTTCGTCAGACTCGGATTAAAGAGGATGCAGCTCTAGGTATTATCTTAGCCGTTTTCTTTGGCATCGGTGTTTTTATGTTGACTCTGATTCAAAAATTACCCAATTCTAGTCAAAGTGGATTAGACAAATTTCTATTCGGCCAAGCTGCCGCATTACTCGAGCGGGACATCCATATTATGGCTATTGTAGGCAGCTTAACTATTGGCGTAATGCTTCTATTTTGGAAAGAATTCAAGCTGCTCAGCTTTGACCCTACATTTGCTCAGAGCCTCGGGCTACCAATCAAAATCTTAGATATTCTATTAATGACGCTAATCGTGTTAGCAATTGTAATTGGCCTACAGGCCGTTGGTGTTGTCTTGATGAGTGCCATGATCGTTGCACCAGCTGTAGCAGCCCGCCAGTGGACGAACAAATTGTCGGTGATGATAGGGCTCGCCGCATTCTTTGGTGCCGTTGCAGGTACAGCAGGTGCCATTATCAGTAGTATTTCTGCTAAGACTCCCACAGGGCCAATGATCGTAATTAGTATTAGCTTGATTGTTATTTTTTCTCTAGTTTTTGCTCCTGAACGCGGTGTGATCTGGCAAGTGTTAAAGAGAAGATATAAATTTCCTCATCGCCTCACAGATCTAGATTAGTCAGAGCATATGACACCTCAAACAGAAATTTTGTTGCTTGCGGTGTTAGTATCAGTTTCTTGTGCGTTGCCTGGTACTTTTCTAGTTTTGCGCCAGATGTCCCTGATGAGCGATGCTATTAGTCATTCTGTATTGTTAGGTATTGTGATTGGTTTTTTTATCACAGGCCGAATTGATTCGCCCGTTTTGCTAATCTTAGCCGCAGCCACGGGGATCCTAACCGTCAGCTTAGTCGAACTTCTCCACCAAACACAATTAGTTAAAGAAGATGCTGCTATCGGTGTTGTTTTCCCAGCCCTTTTCAGTTTGGGTGTTATTTTAGTTACCCGATACGCTGGTAATGTCCACATCGACCAAGATGTAGTCCTACTAGGTGAAATTGCACTTTCTCCCTTTGACCGAATTGTATTTTTCGGTTGGAATTTACCACGTGCACTAGTCACAATGAGCTTCATTTTAGTGATAGCATTACTATCGATGTTTGTTTTCTATAAAGAATTAAAAATCTCAACTTTCGATGTTGGCTTAGCTACATCACTCGGTTTTTCACCGATACTAATAAATTATGGATTAATGTCTCTGGTATCGGTAACTGCCGTTGGAGCTTTCGACGCGGTTGGAGCAATTCTGGTAATAGCTTTAATGATTGTACCACCATCAACTGCTTATCTACTAACAGATCGCCTCTCGACTATGCTCATTCTGAGCAGCTTGATTGGTGCCGTTAGTGCGGTCTGCGGCTATGGAGTGGCAATCAAGCTTGATGCTTCAATTGCCGGTGCTATGGCGACTATGACAGGCTTCACTTTTTTGTTAGCCTTCTTGTTTGCACCCAAACGTGGAATGATAGCTATCTTTTTTCGTAGATTACAACAGAAACTGTTTTTTGCCCAAAACATGTTACTGATCTATTTAAACAATCACAACATTCCAAATGATAGTACAGAAGACAATTATCAAATGGTTCCTTATGACTTGGATCAAGTACATTACCATTTACACTGGGATGAATCATTTACGGAAAAGGTGATTTTTTATGCCGAACAAAATGGCTGTGTTGAAAGAAATAACGGGGTACTTTATTTAACTGACTTTGGTCAAAATACCATCGATCAGTTTTTAATAGAATTGACGTGAAATTAAATCACATGGAAAGACATTAATTGTTATTTATGTAACCTAAACCAGCTCAGGGCGTTTTGGTTGTTGAAGTAAGGATCATACGATGATTCAACGATTGCAAAACACACTCCATTGGTTCACCAAAAAACTACGAGGCCTGCTGGCCAGACGCATCCGTGTCATCATGGATCGTGATAATAATCAACCATACCTGATTCGCTATTATTTATTTCTGAAAGACCGTGGCAATTTCCCCTTCAATGTTGTACTACATAAAATCCTGAAGTCTGACCACGATGATTTACACGATCACCCTTGGCCTTGGATTTCTATTATTCTCAAAGGAGGGTATTGGGAGCATATGGTTCGAAAAAAACGCCCCCAATGGCGCGGATTTGGTAGTATGAGTTTTCGTTCTAGTCAGACTTTGCACCGGATCGAACTTAGAAGAGACGTGGAAGACAAAGAGCTTCCATGTTGGACACTCTTTGTTATGGGGCCTAAAGGCCGAGTTTGGGGATTCGTCAAGGATGGAACTTGGATTGAAAACGAAACCTATTTGACTAATCGTCAACGGCGTCAAGTAGTTCAACACATTTCATCAACCGACTAAAATTAAATTCAGGCCACACCTATTCTGAACCTGCAGATATATTGTTGAGGCTCACCTGATGTAAGCGTGCATACTGACCTCTTTTTTGCAGAAGTTCACTATGCTGACCTCGTTCAGTAATTCTTCCTTTATCAACAACCAAAATCTGATCAGCATTAACAATGGTCGATAGACGATGAGCTATAACAAACGTTGTCCGTTGGCCCATCAGTTCAGACAGAGCTGATTGGATTGAGGTCTCAGACTCACTATCCAGAGAAGAAGTAGCTTCATCAAGTAATAAAATGCGAGAGTTCTTTAATATCGCTCGCGCGATAGCTAATCGTTGTTTTTCTCCTCCAGAAAGATTTTGTCCGTTTTCGCTAATTCTACTTTGGTATCCTTTTGGAAAATCACGGATAAAGCCATCTGCATTAGCAACAATACAGGCTGCAATAATCTCTTGATCTGTAGCGGTCAACCGTCCATAAGCTACATTTTCCATAATTGTGCCATCGAACAAAATTGGATTTTGCGTCACAACAGCAATTTCTTGGCGTAAGCTTCTTAATTGCAGATTGCTGATATCCTGTCCATCGATTAATATCCGACCCCGACTTGGATTATAAAAACGTGGAATTAGGTTGACAAGGCTAGTTTTTCCACTACCACTTGTACCAACTAATGCTATTGTCTGTCCAGCCTCGGCTTTTAAATTAATATCATGTAGAACTAGTTCTTCCTGATTATAGCCAAACGAAACATTATCAAATACAACTTCCCTAGATTTAATACCTCCACCTGATGGTGGCTTCAGAGATACATTGCCATCACGTTCAGACGGAAAATCGAGAACTTGAAAAATTCGCTCAGCCGAAGCCACACTTTGTTGAAAAATGGTGTTGAATTGGCCAATTGTTCGTAAAGGTTTGAACATCAAACTGATCATACTAATGTAACCAATAAACCAGCCTGTTGTTAGATTACCCTGTATGACTTGCCAGCAACCAAGTCCAAATACGGTAGAAATACCAATAACACTAACTACTTCGATCAACGGAGGTAACATCGCAGAAAGTCGTATTCGCCTCATCGCCGGATGGTATTGACGAGTAGTAGTATTTGCAAAACGCTCAATTTCTTTTTCTTCGGCGCTAAAGCATTTGATAATTGGTAAACTATTTAATGTTTCTTTGACCTGAGAAGATAAATCTGCTGTTCTTTTTTGAACATCACGAGAAGTTCGGCGAATACGTTGACCAAATCGGTTAATTACATATCCCAAAGGTGGTAAGACTAAAAGAGCCAGAATTGTTAAGCGAAAATTTCGCAGCAACATGACTGTGATAAAAACGGGCACGTAAATTGATGCTCGTATCACACTGGCCGTCGAACCTACCGTTGCCTGTAAAGAACGAACGTCATCAGTCAGTCGAGAGAGTAAATCGCCCGACCGATATTCCGATACAGTACCCAGAGGCGCTAGAACCATTTTTTGATACAACTCATTACGAAAACGAATAATCATTTTTAGACCAACAAGACGCATCAAAAAATCGCTGAGATAAGCAAACGATCCCTTTAAAAGTACTAGCCCAAAAATCCATACCAAGATCTTAACAACTAGGTGAAGTGCTTGTTTTTTATTAGACAATTCAAAAGTATAACCACCGAACCAAGAGAGGAACGGATTACTTGATTCTCCACCAGAGCCAATTAAAACCTGACTTTTTAACTGAAAATAATAAACAGTAAGAGGACTTTGATCAAAATCGTGAACCTCAATAAGTTTGAGTGCGTCAATAGTGTCAGCTAGGATGTGAACATAACCCAACTCCCCAATTGCAATTATTAAGGCACAAAAGCTAGCCAACAAAATCAAGGGAATGTAGGCGTTGAGGTACCCGAGAAAGCGGCTGGCAGAATTTGTACTAGGGACCATATTGAAGGAATTAGGCACAATAGATTAGGGGATTTATTCGTTAGTCTGGCATTAAACGTTTCAATATCAGGGGGCAGAAAGCGGCAAGTAAGCTTCGTAACGAAATGAGGTAGATGGTAGTAGAGTTGACTCAGCTTGACTCAGCCAACTCCGGATATCTAGTAATTGTTCCAAGAAAGATGTTTTTTGCTTGATTTGAATGGTTTTGGGTTGCCCGCTGATTTGACCCAGTTGTCCAGCACCTAGAATTGCATCAGGTAAACTACCCAATTCATCAACTAGCTTGTGCTTAAATGCCTGTTGACCCGAAAAAATACGGCCATCAGCTAATATCTCAATTTCCTCTCGACTAATTTTTTGATGACGACTCTGAAAAATAGCGTCAATGAACTGGGATCGTACATCATCAATTGTGGCTTGCAAGAGTTCTTGTTCTTCGATGGTCATCTCACGTTGTGGATTCCCGATATCCTTATGTTTACCACTTTTTACTACTCGATATTCGACACCAATTTTTTGGTATAGGTCTTTTAGTTTAACAAACTGCATAACTGCTCCAATACTACCCGTAAGTGTACCAGGGTTAGCATAGATTTGTTCGGCTGCACAGGCTAAATAATAACCACCAGAGGCAGCGGCATTTCCCATTGAAGCAACAATGGGTTTATCCAGTTTTTTAAGTTCCCCAAAAATTTCTTGGACTGGTGCAACGCCTCCGCCCGGCGAATCAATGCGTAAAACCAGAGCCTTAACACTTGCATTATCTCGATGCTGATGAATCTGTGAAATGATTTTCTCAGATTCAGTAATAGTTCCTTCAATCGTTACGATTGCCACTTTATCTCCTATCCTATCTCCACCCTTGACAAAGAAACGACCGAATATGAATAAAAAGGCAACGACTAGGGCGATGATAATCAGAGTGAGCTTAACGGAGCGATTCATTGAGTAATTCCTGCTAGTATTTAGAGTTGAGACTTTGCATATTTCCTAAACTCACCACCAAACTCGGTATCTGTCAACGAAAAACGAAAAAAAGCTTCAAAGTAACTTTTATAGTTGCCGATATCGTATCGTTTTTCGTCTGAGCTCAAACGGACACCAAAGCCACGCTTCCCTTGATCCAACATTAGCCTAATTGAGTCAGTGATTTGAATTTCATCATTACGGCCAGGTTTGGTTTTTTTTATAAATTCAAAAATCTCCGGGGAGAAGACGTAACGGGCTGCAATCGCTAGATTACTGGGAGCTTCTTCGATAGTTGGCTTCTCTATTAAATCGGCAATCTCAAAAATTGTACCAATTTGATTTTTGAGTTTAGCAATACCGTATTTGACTACAGACTCAGGGGCTACTTCCTCGAATAGAATGCTAATGTCAGCTTTTTCAGCTTGGTATATGTCAATTAATTTTTTCAGCATATCGCCTGTTGGGTTAGACTCGATAATTGAATCACCCAAACAGACTACAAATGGTTCTTCATTAACAAATGCTTCGGCCTTTCCAATAGCATCAGCTAAACCTTTTGGGGTACCTTGTCGAACATAAAAAAATTCGATGTCTTTTCCTATGTCTTCAACCTCTTGTGTAGACTTTCCCGTTTGATACAGTGAATCCAATAGATGTGAGTCATAATCAAAATGGTCTTCAATTGCTCGCTTTTGCTGATTGGTAATAATCAAGATTTGATTGATACCAGCAGCTCGTACTTCTTCTACTACGTACTGAATTACAGGGCAACGCCCAACAGGCAACATCTCTTTAGGTTGTGACTTGGTTGCTGGCAGCAAACGTGTTCCAATTCCGGCGGCCGGAATAACTGCTTTTCGTGGTAAAGCTTGCATAATATATTTAACCTTTTTAATGTTTTTATCGGATTAAAAGACCAAAAACTGTTTTAAACAGCCACCAAATGTCGGTGATAATAGTTCTTTCGTGAATGTATTTTAGGTCGATAGCAATTTTTTGTGGCATGATCTGATCCAGGTAGAATACTTCGGGATTTGTCTGGCCCTTGAGCATTTGTTCTTCATCACGATGAGCAAACTGTGCTGGACCAGTGATTCCCGGCCGAACTGATAATACTTTTTTTTGATGGTCTGTATAATGACAGACATAGTCCGGTGCTTCTGGTCGAGGCCCAATTATACTCATTTCTCCCCTCAAAACGTTAATCAGTTGTGGGAGCTCGTCTAGTTTCCAACGTCTGAGTAGGCAACCAATAGGGGTAACACGTGGATCCTCGTGAGCAGTAAGTGCAATACCAATAGAATCGGCATTGACAACCATTGTCCGAAATTTATACATGTTAAAAATAGTTGCATCTTGACCAACACGCCTGGCTTTATAAAATATGGGACCAGGCGACAATAACTTGGTCACAGTAGCACAAAGAAAAAATAGTGGGGCCAGAAAGATTAAGGCACAGATAGCAACTATCAGATCAAAAATTCGTCTCAGTACCGGATCGAGTATGCGTAACATCCAAACTTTCGCTGGTGTGGTGAGTAAAATGAATAACATCATTATCTGCTGTAATGGCTTCACTAGATTCATGCGAAGTCGTAGTTTTGATAAAACCACGGTTAGGCTGGTAAGTTGGAACCATCTCCTGCAATTTCTGAATGATTTTTTCGTTGTCTAGGTGGACAGCCAGTTGACGTAATTCTGTAACTTGTGCTAATAATCCATGCAGGTCAATATTTTCGGGCTGTGCCACGAAGATTCTCTGGTGTTTCGTAGCCGTAACTCCCTCTTCAGCGGTTAGAAGTTCCTCGTATAGCTTTTCGCCTGGAGCTAAACCTGTGAACTCAATTTTAATGTCACGATCGACCTCTAGGCCTGAAAGATGGATCAAATCGCAAACTAAATCCAAAATCTTGATAGGTTCCCCCATATCTAGGATAAAAACCTCACCTCCATTTCCCATCGCACCAGCTTGAATCAATAACTGTACAGACTCGGGAATCGTCATAAAATAACGGGTTACTTCTCGGTGTGTAACTGTTACTGGACCACCTTTGGCTATTTGCTGACGGAAACGGGGCAAAGCACTGCCTCGACTGTCAAATACATTGCCAAACCGAACAGCAACAAATTTAGTATAACCTCCCTGTGCTTTAGCCTGAATTAGTTTTTCTGTTACTCGTTTAGATGCTCCCATCACACTGGTCGGGTTAACAGCTTTGTCTGAGGAAACTAATATAAAGGATTCAACCTGATGGTGAATAGCGGCATCCACTAGGTTTTTGGTACCCAAAATATTATTTTTGACAGCTTCATCTGGGTGTAGTTCCATAAAGGTAACATGCTTGTGGGCTGCTGCATGGAATATGATTTGTGGCTGGTATTTTTCAATAATACGGAACACTTTGGAATGATCTCGAATGTCGCCAATTACTGTTTCACAGTTTATACTACTATCATTTCCGTAGAAGCTAGTTAACTCATTCTGTATGTGGTAGAGGCTATTTTCACCACGACCGAAGAGCAACAGTTGCCCTGGCTGAAATTGGGCAATTTGTCTGCACAATTCCGAACCAATAGAACCACCCGCTCCAGTAACCATTACTCGTTTACCAGATAGATATTGTGAAACCTCGGAAAGCAGATCAATCTCAACGGTGGGCCTATTTAATAGATCTTCGACTAGTACTTCGCGAATTTGGTTAATACTGATATGGTCAGCCAAAATGGCATCGATACTCGGAACGACTTTGAAACTACAATTTTTGTTCTGACAGAAACGTATAATTTCTCTGGCGCGACTTTGCTTATCAGATGACATGGCGATCACAACTTCATCTATCCGAAATTTGCGCATCACATAGGTCAGTTCTTCTGTAGTACCTAGTATTTCGAGGCCATGTATCCGTTGCCCTACTTTTTGAGCATCATCATCGATAAATCCAATCGTAAGGTAACCATTATCTGATTCTTTTCTCAGTTGACGAAGGACACCAACCCCAAGCTCACCAGTACCAATTATTAGGAGTCTAGTTTGTGGTCGGTGCATCTTTTTTTGCCTCCACCATTCATTTCTTGAAGATATAGTATATCTGGTGCTAACCAGAAGAATGAAACATAATACACCACTTATGGTAGCAATCATAAAAGCATTAGAAGGTAGACTAAACATCCGCCATATCAGAAGACCAACACCGATTGAACCCACAATACAACTATATGCTAGCGACATAATCTCTTGGGTACCAGCATAAGACCATATTGTGTCATATAACTTAAATGTTATTAAGGCAACAACATAGGTCAGACCCATTAAAACTGAGATGAATAGGATATCCAATAAGGGGCTAAAAAGGTCAAGACCAAGACTGAAACTATTATTCAGTTTTTGTGAGATACTTATGGACAGGCTAATCGAAATAGCCACCCCAACAGAAATGCTGGCAATAAGAAGATCGAGTAGAATAGAAAAAAAATGTTTCTTTTGTGCCATTTAGTTTTTTTATCCTAGATAGGCTGAATAGGTTTGTTGGTAAACATTTTCTAGTTGTTCGCCAAGAACATGCCAATTGTATTTATGACGGACAAGATTTTGACCTGATCTACCGATTTCTCTTCTCAGGTGTAAATTTTGGATTAACTCGATGGTACGGTTGGCAAAATCTTCAGGGCTCTCAGCAATACAAAGGTGTTCTCCCCAGGTTCCTTCTAGTCCACTAGCACCCAGAGGTGTTGTTACAATTGGCAGCCCAGTTGCCATTGCTTCCAAATGTTTGACTTGCAACCCTGAACCAGAACGCATAGGAGAAACAAATACTGAAGCTTGGTTAAAATAAGGGCGAGTATCAGGAACGGTTCCAGTAACTGTCACGCTATGGCTAGCCAATTTTTGAACAGTCTTTTTCGGATTACTTCCTACGATTGAAAAGTGGACCGAAGGTATCTTTTCCTGAATCAAGGGCAAAATTTGATGACAAAAATAGCAAGCAGCATCAACATTTGGAAAGTAACTCATTGTTCCGGTAAACAGTAAGTGAGGAACAGTTTCATCTTCTACTGGTTCAGATTGAATAAAGTAGTCTGGGTCAATACCAACAGGTATAACGGCTAATTTTAAATTTGGGTTTTCTGATATAAGATAATCACGGTCAGATTTTGCAACAACCGTACCATAGTCAAATGAGCGCATCATTTCAATCTCGTACTTCTTAACACGATTAGCTTCCCACTTTAGAATTGGTACGTGGGGGCCTCGGTCCATCTGGGACCGGCGACTTAGATTCAAAGCCAAGGAGTCACAAAGATCCAGCACCTTAGATTTATCGTTATACTTAGTAACATATTGTCCCATTCGAAATAGGTGAGCGTGGATGAGATCAAATTGGTTTCTATCTAAAAGCTCATCGACTTTTTTCTGCATCTTCAAAGACCTCCAGTAATGTACCTGGAATGGTTCTATGGAAAAAAAACCCGAGGCCGAATTAACAAGAGCCTTAGTCCGGTTGAATAAAACGAACTCCACTTGATGGCATAATTGATTTAAAGGCCTAGCCATTTCAATTTCGTCGGTCGACTCAACGAATGACACTAATGTAACCCGATGTTTTTTGGCCAAATGCTTAATAAAATAATAATTTCGAATTCTGTCCCCTCGATTGGGTGGATATGGGCACCGCAAACTCAGAAACAATATATTCATAGCGATTGGGAATCACCAACGATGGCCATTAATCGTACACTCGCCAGATATTTTCAGGTTGCCTCGAGCTGAGTGAACTGGAAGTCAATGGGAACGTAAATACCCTGCTCAGGAATCATATGGGGAATATTATTTCGGACCTGATAAATTATTTTTTCGTCAATTGTAATCAACCCTTCTTCCAATTTTTGGTCAATTATCTCTCCACCAACACTCCTAAATTCAATTAATATACAAGAGGAAGCAGTAATGTGAGAGTTAACCTGTTCCAATTCTTTTTTAGTCATCGTCCGAACCGTTTCCTTTGATACTGGACAACACAAAATTTTCAATAATTCGTCTTTGATTGGCATACAGACTAGCCGCAACACCTTTTATATTTTTTCCCGCTGCCACATGGACAAGGATCATTGCGCCCCACTTTGGGGAGCCGCTGTTGTTCCGAGCCAGTACCGACTTGTGGCAAGCGACCAACACCAGCTACACCTGATCGCTTTGGCTTTTGCTGTGGTTTTGGCTGCTCGCTAATACGAGCTTTGAATACATATTCACAAACATCGTCTTTAATCCGCTCTTGCATGATATCGAAGACATCAAAAGCTTCATTCTTGAAAACGACTATTGGGTCCTTCCCGCCATAGCCTCGGAGATATATACCTTCCTTTAGGTAATCTATGTTATAGAGGTGATCCTTCCAATAACTGTCGATTCGATCCAAGGTAATCAGTCGTTCTAACTCGCGAGTAACCTCAGTTGTCATCTCCGATTCTTTGGCTTGATAGACATCGTCCAAGATAGAAACAATCTTTGGCTGAAGTTCGTCAGTCTGTTCTACATCAATTTGTTCTAGGTGCTGTTCTGACAAGACAAAAGTCCGCTGCAACCAATTCATGAAGCCATCCGGGCTTGGCTCTTTGGCTTCTGGGTTCTTTGAGGGTATTAGATAATCATCAATCTGAGCGGACAATAAATTATCTAGCCAAATCCAAATCTGCTCTTTCAGGTTTTCACCAGACAAAATTTGATTTCTCAAGCCGTATATAGTCTCACGTTGAGTATCCATAACATCGTCGAATTTTAGCACATTTTTCCGGAATTCGAAATTCCGGTCTTCAACTCGCTTCTGCGCCTTACCAATAGCTTTGGTAATCCACGGATGCTCGATTGGCACTATTTCGTCTTGGTTGAGTTTTTCCATCATTCCTTGCATCCGATCGTGTCCAAACTTACGCATGAGATCATCTTCAAGGGACAGGTAAAATCGGGATGAACCAGGATCGCCTTGTCGGCCTGAGCGGCCTCGTAATTGGTTATCGATTCGTCTAGACTCGTGCCTTTCAGTACCGATGATATGCAGACCGCCGGAAGCCAAAACTTTTTGTTTGTTAGCCTCACATTGCTGGATCGCCTCTTGATCTGCTAATTTCCACTCATCTGAATCATCTGAATCATCTGAAACGTCAGTTTTATTGTTTCGGCGAAGAATGTCTTGGCGAAACAGATCGGGATTACCTCCAAGCAAAATATCGACCCCACGGCCAGCCATATTGGTAGCAATAGTAACTCCTCCTGGAATACCGGCTTGTGCAATGATTTCGGCTTCACGAGCGTGTTCCTTGGCATTAAGAACTTGGTGAGGTATTTTTACCTTTCGGCTTTTCAGCATAGCACTCAGTTTTTCTGAGTTTTCTACTGTGACAGTACCCACCAATACCGGACGCCCTTTATCTCTCTTAGCGATAATATCACTAATAACTGCTTGGTATTTATGATCTTCAGAGAGATAAATCTGGTCAGCTAGATCCTGGCGAATTATGGGTTTATTGGTTGGGACTACAATCACATCCAGATTATATATTTGGGCAAATTCATTGGCTTCAGTGGCCGCCGTACCGGTCATTCCAGCCAGCTTCTTATATTTCCGGAAATAATACTGATAAGAAATAGTGGCACCGGTCTGAGTCTCTTCAACAATTTTGACTCTTTCTTTAGCTTCAAGAGCCTGATGTAAGCCTTCACTATAGCGTTGCCCCGGCTTTAGTCGTCCAGTGAAAGAATCAATGATAACAACTTCACTATCCTTAATTACGTAATCTACGTCCCTCTTGTAGAGGGCTTCAGCAACCAAAGCTTGATTGACGTGATGTACCAAGTCCATGTTATCCGGATTATACATATTTTCCAGACCGAACTGTTGTTGTACTGCATCAATCCCTGGATCGGTCAGAGCCACGTGGCCTCTTTGTGTACCCTTCTCATCGACTTCGTAATCCAAGCCTCGCTTAAGCCGTTGAATGACCTGTCTTACTTTTCTGTAGAGTTGGACTGGTTCTCCTGAAGGCTCAGCGATAATTAACGGTGTTCGGGCTTCATCAACTAGGATACTATCAACTTCGTCCAAGATGGCAAAGTTATGCGATCTTTGCACCTTTTCTTCTTCATGTTGGGCTTTATTATCCCATAAGTAATCGAAACCAAATTCACTGTGTACGCCATAGGTTATATCTGATTGGTATCCTGGTTTTTTGCTTGATCTTGGCAAATCGTGTAAAGTAAGCCCAACAGTTAAACCGTGGAAACGATAAATTTGTCCCATCCATTCAGCATCTCTTCGTGCCAAGTAGTCATTGACAGTCGCAACATGTACCCCGTCTCCAGATAAAGCATTAAGATAGATAGGAAGGGTGGAGGTAAGTGTTTTTCCTTCACCTGTTTTCATTTCAGCAATCGTTCCACGGTGCAGAGCTACCCCACCAATCAATTGTACATCGTAGTGCCTTTGCCCCAAAGTTCGCTGGGCGGTTTCCCTGACTACAGCGAAGGCTTCTGGCAGTATATCTTCCAGTGTGGCTCCGTTGGCCAGTTGCTGACGAAATTCGGGTGTTTTGGCTTTTAACTGTTCATCTGTCAATTGTTTGGTCTTTGTTTCCAATCGGTTGATTTCGTCCACCTGCGGTACAAATTGTTTGGCATCCCGATCTTCTTTTTTACCAAATACTTTGGTCAGAAAATTCTGTAACATTTCTCGGTTTACTCTTCTTCACTTTTGGTTTGTATTGATCTAGTAATTGGTTGGTTGTGATCCTCAACTCCCCTATCGCTGGTTCCTTCCTGTTCCTGGAGTCGATCACTAGCAGTCATTGATTCGTCTGATAAATCATGATCTTGTGTCTCTACTGGTTGCTGCTCTTCTGTTTCTAGCATATTCTCATCATGGATTTGGTATCGTAAGATTGTATAAATGATAGTGTTTCCTACTGAAGCTATCGAGAACAGGTAAGAGATAACCAACCCCAAAATGAACATGGCAGTTAAACCCATCAAGGTGCCGGCAACTTGCAACGGAAACGATTCGATATCACTGGTCTCGAAGACATACTCCCAATTGGCATTTAGACCAAGATTGGCAATGATAGAAACTAACCCCCCACTTATTACATCCGCTTGTCCCATAACCTGGGCCATATCTACAGGAAGTAAAAGGCGGATAGGTAGCAAAATGATGGTAGACCCAACTAGACAAAACCCTGCCCATATTGGCACACTAATGACTTTAACCAACAACAATAAATCGCTATACAAGACCAGATGCCATGGACGATTCCAAATCATCGAATACAGTTGATAGATCGTTTCAAAACTATCGGAATCGGCAACGGCTACCACAGAAGGAGCAAACAACAGGCTAGCAAATAAAGCTAAAATTTGATAAATGGCTAGCAGCCCGACGACAAAGGCAATTGGTAATAAGAATGAGGAAAACATGGTTGTATATTGGCCGATAAAGGGAACTCGGCCTAGTAAACCAATGAGCACTGGAGGAGCCAGCATCACTAGGAAAATTACCAAAATGCCAACCATCGTACCGAAGACAGACAGCCAGCGTTTTTCAACAAAGGACTTAGCCTCATCGATACTATAAAACGGGTTATTCTTCAGCTGCTCCAAAGTGATTTTGGATACCATTGTACTAGTCACAAAGAAAGAGATGAACAGCACTAGCACACTCAGGCCAATCGCGAACTGAGTTATGCTCGGCAAGTTTCCCATTTCTGATGGAAATACAGGCCTTAATCCATAACTAGACCAAAAGCCACTGACCAGACCCACATCGACTACTAACAAGCTAAGATAAACTAGGATTTCGTGTGCCAAATAAGCAACCAATAGACCAATAAAATGGTTGGATATTTTCTTAAGGCTAAAAGCATATCGCGCCGACCGAAAAACATCGAAAAACCTAAACCTCAAAGCTTCCATTTTTGCACCTCAATTTCAAGTCGTATGTGATTGAACAAAACCGGCCAAAAAGTGTGGTTATGATACATTAATCCAGTGGTACGGTGCAACAAGCACTTTGCCAGGTATACTGTAATTGACACCTTTTTGATCGGTATGATATCCTTGCTGTACCTGAAGTCGGTAGGGGAATAAAAGTTTGTTGGGTGCACATGTTTCAGTTGCTGGTGGTTTGCATAAGGCGTTTTCTCACGGGCACAAACTTGGATGCGATGCAATCCAGATTTTCGTTACAAACCCAAACCGATGGTCAGGTTCCGCACTTAGTTCAAAGCAGGTTGAGTCATTTCGCAAAACTCACAAGCAAAGTAATATCCAACAAGTAATTGTTCACGATATTCATTTGACCAACCTAGCTTCACCAAAAGCTGAAACACGAGACAAATCGACCCAAGCCTTTGCCTGGCAACTAGATTTAGTCGAGCAGTTAGGGTTGGAGTACTTTGTTACTCACTTAGGTTCCCATTTGGGTGCAGGTGAACCAGAAGGACTAAGAGTTTTGAGCCGAAGTTTGAACCAAATACTAGATCAGAGCCAGTCAGCAACTATCTTACTGGAGACTACTGCTGGCCAAGGCCGTAATCTGGGTTATCGATTTGAGCACTTGCAACAAATCATCAGCCAGTCGAATCAACCTGATCGTCTGGGCGTATGTTTTGATACCTGTCACGTTTTTGCTGCAGGTTATGATCTTCGAACCGAAGAGGATTATTATCGGACGTTTAATCAGTTCGACCAAATCGTCGGGCTTGGCCAAATCAAAGCCTTCCATTTGAACGATGCTAAATCCGGATTTGGTAGCCGTGTTGACCGGCATGATCACATTGGTCAGGGCAATATCGGGTCAACACCCTTTGAACTGCTGGTCAAAGATCCAAGATTTCAAGGGCGGCCGATGATAATTGAAACTCCGGAGATGAACAAAATGCACGATTGGAACCTGAAAACTCTACGCCAACTACGACCAGCAATACCACTGGATGAGCCTTTGGCTGACTAGATAGAAGGTTGTTTGAATGCTTGGATTAGGCGAAATCTTTGTCATATTTCTGCTTTTTTTTGCTGTCATTCTAGTGGCCAGATATCAAGCCAAACGAATTTGTCCTGATTGTGGCTTGGTCGTGCGTGGGTCAGTTTCCTCTTGTCCTGACTGTCAACGGGTTTTTCGTAGCCGAAGTAGCTCAAGCCAAAAGGGTTAGTCATTGCTCATGAAAATTACGTTTTTGGGTACTGGAACTTCGACAGGGGTTCCCATGATTGGCTGCGATTGTAGGGTTTGTCTTTCGACAGATCCGAAAAATAAACGGACGCGCCCATCCATACTGATTACAGTTAACGACTATAACATCTTAGTCGACACCACACCTGAGTTTCGTTTGCAAGCGATTGCCAATGGAATACGTCGTGTGGATGCAGTTTTGTTTACTCACTCGCATGCTGACCACATGCATGGAATTGATGATTTACGGATCTTTTCCAAAACACAGGAAGATCCGATCCTGTGTTACGGAAACTCGCCTACACTTGCTCGCCTACGGCACGCGTTTGATTATATTTTTAGCCCTGGTCATTACAGAGGGTTGTTACCCAACATAAAACTTGAATCCGTCGAAGGGCCCTTCTCGTTATTTGGTCAGACGATCGTACCAATCCAGGTTATGCATGGAAAAATAGAAGTGCTCGGTTTTCGATTGGGTGATTTCGCTTACGTCACGGATTGTGGGCACATTCCCGATAAATCGATGGATTTGCTGGTCGGTGTCGAGACCTTGGTTTTGGATGCCCTGCGATGGGAACCGAAGCATCCGGCTCATTTAACTATCCCAGAAGCGATCGATATTTCGCAACGGCTACAAGCCAAGCAAACTTATTTCACACATATGATGCATTTGGTTGAGCATCACGAGACCAATGCCAGGTTACCGGGCGGGATTGAATTGGCCTATGATGGATTGGTTTTAGAGGTGAATTGATTTAATTTCTCCCAATGGATATAACTAGAAGGTAAAGTGAAGGACAATGTTTGGTAATCAGAAAGTTACCCTTCAAATTGAAGGGATGTCTTGTCAGCATTGTGTACAAACTGTTACAGAGGCACTGAAGTCTTTGGCTGGGGTTAGAAGCGTGAAAGTTGACCTGAGCCAAGACCAAGCTGTAGTGAAATTTGCCGCCAAACAGGTGGAGGTTTCACAGATGAAGGATACAGTTAATCAGGCCGGTTTTCAGTTCGTAGGCAGTGAGTAAAAGTTGTAAAAAAAGTTAAGTTGGAGGGTTGACAACACCTCTAGCTTGTTGTATTATACGATGTCTTTAGTTTGGGCATGGTCTGACCAAATTACGCTCGGCCGTGCCAGTATTTGTTTTTGGCTCTTGACTGGAAATGTCAGAAAATTAGATTAATCAGTAAATGTTAAAAAAGCAAAGGACTTATATAAATGAATAGTACTTCTCTCGACTGTGACCCTATAAGTAGAAACGACTCTGCAAGTAACATTTCTATTCAAGAATCAGAATTATCAGGATTTAAGTTAGACTCAAGTTTATCGCATCAAAAGCAATCGACACCTTTAAATGGAGGATTCCGACCCATGAGAAGCGCGGCTTCATTGTTTTCAAAGTTCAACCTATTTAGAACCCTTTGCCTGCTATTGGCCATTTCGGTTACTGGGCTAGCTTCAGCTGCCCCAATTGCCCGGATCGCCAGTAACGATTACACAGCGGGTTCGACTGGCCAGTATGTCGTCATTCAAATAGACGGTGTTGAAGCTGGACAGCAAATCTATGTCGCCCAGCCTGTCCGGACTCCGGCAGACAGTTATAGCCAGATTGGACCAGGCATTTCAGCTGTGGTGGGTGGTAACACTTTAGTGAATGACAACTATGACTTTGACGGAAACCCTGGCACAGCTCTAGAGCAATGTGTTTCCTTCCTCGTAGCTGCTAACACGACATCAGTTAAGTTCACTTATGGGCCCGCCAATATCGGGATTGACAACTCGGATCCGCGCCCTGAGTTTCGAATCGCGGTTAAAAAAGGTGGCGTCGTGGTTGCAATGGATTCCAGCGACCGGCCAGACCTCTACATTTTGGCAGCTGGTTCAGGGACCGCATCCATAGTTGATGATGCAGCTAACGACGCAGCTCCGGACAGGAAAGTTGCTGCTGGCGCTTCTGACCTCAATTTAACATTGACCTATTCCAAAGTGGTTTCCACTTTGAATGGTGGACAATTACAAGTAATCATTCCGGATGGGTGGACGGCTCCAACGGCCGACAATTTTAAGGTTGACGATATAGCTGATGCGAATGCCAATGGTACTGATGACACCAAAGCTAATACTGGCACACTGACCTTTAGCGGTCAGGCTGTAACTATTCCAGTGTCAGGCGACACTTTTAATAATAATTTTGTTTTCAAGTATTCTGGAGCTACCGCTCCGATGACTGTTGGTAACAATGAGTTTGCGGTTAAGGTTAAAGGCCCCAAATTCATGGAAGAGCTGACCCGTATTGCTGACATGACCAACGTTACAGTTGCTACAACAGGGGTTGGTAATGGAGATGCCGCAGGTTCATTTGCCTTAACAGTTAATGATTCTTCGCCAGGTCAGGTGACAGCTATTAGTCAAGGTAATTCTTTCGTTATTACTTTCACTGCTGCTGGAACTCTAGATGGTGGGCGGATGGAGATCGGGTTGCCTAGTACACATTTCTCAGCTTTCGATAACAAAGCTGGCGAGCCAGGTTATACGATCGTCTCTAGTACAGGTACTGTCGCAGCCGTTTTTGGAGCAAAAGCAGATTCCGGGTTCTCTGGTAATGGTTTGGGGATTGAGATCTCCAAACTGCGTAAGGATGAGACGGTAACTGTTAATTATGGTTATACTTCTGGTCCGTCTGGTGTGACCGTAGACGCAAAAACTACCGGTTTCAGATCCTTCCCTGTTAGTATCAATTCATCTGGTAAGGTTACTGGCGCTGCCAATGAAAAAGTTTCAGAGAATAAGGAACCAACGTTTGAAGTTTTAGCTGCTAGTGGAAGTGGGACACTGGCTGTAACCAAGGATACTGCAGGTACAGTTGATGACGAAGGCGCAATCGTGGATGATGGTGCCAAGCCGGCCACTCTGAAAAATCGTGATGACGACACCAAAGCAACATTGGTGGATGGTTCAATGATGCTGACGGCGAATGCTGGTGATGCGATGACCCTTTACTTTAACTACGAAGCGGCAGGTAAGATCAAGAATGGTTCATTGCTGATTAATTTGGATCCTAACTGGCAAACAGCTGATTCAGATAGCAAGGATGCTGACGGTAACTTTACTGGAAACGTCTCTGTGGTTAACAAGTCGGGTGGAGCTGAGCTAGGAGCAATTTCTGGAGTCGGCCATCAGATTACGGTTCCGTTAACTTTTATGAAGGCCGGACAGACTTTCGATGTGAAGTATGTAGTTACTGCCCCGATCGAGAAGATTGACGAGACTACTTTCACTTTTTCCATGGCCTCGGTTGACTATGAAGCTTTGACCGAAATTAAAACTCCTCGTGGCACTGGAAGCCCTCACAAGATTAAAGTTACTCAAGCCAAAGATGGTTCAGGTGTCTTGTCAACGCCTCTAGCGGATGATAGCGATAAGTACACAGTTACGGCTGGTAGTACCGGTAACAACTATGACGTAGTGTATACGGCTGCCGGTCGGATGGATAAAGGGCGTTTGATTTTTCAAGTTCCAACCAACTTCCCTACACCAATCAAAGATAAGGATGGAAATGTATCGGTCAGCGTCGTTAGCTCATCTGGTGGTGTATCCATAGCAGGCCAAGCAGCTTTTGAAGATGCCGATAAGGTTGGTGACAATTGGTACAAAGCGTATTTCCCCATTACAACTATGGCGGGTACGTCTACAGTCACCTTCCGCTACACCGGCGGTGCTCGAGATATTATCAACACTATCGATACTACTCAGACGGCTGCTGCTGACAAACTGGTCGTTTACTCTAAAGGTAGCGACTTGAATGCAGATGCCACTGGCGTGGGTGACGTGCAAGTGTCTGGCGGAAAAGTTACCGTTGAAACTACTTTTGCCGCTGATGGTACAGGTGTAGCTAAGTTTGTTGATGGTAACAGTGGCGCCGCTGACGAAAAAGATACTCTGACTTCAAAAGTTAAGACCCTGTTGACTCCAGCTGGCAACAGTTTGATTATCCGTTACTCCCCAGTGGGTCAGACTGGATGGGAAGATGACCCCGTTGCAGGTGTTGTTGGTGCCAAAGACAATGCTGAAGCCGGTAAGGCTGAACTCCAATTCGTGCTACCACCAAACTGGACTGCTCCACAGACGGCTAATGCTGGTACCGCGGGTTACGTGCAGGTCAAGAAATACAACATAGGAACTAACGCTTACGATATAAATTTAACCGACATCAAGATTGCTACTAATACTGTGACTGTGTCGAAGGTTTATCTGGCTTCTAGTGCAGAAAAAGTTGAGTTCCAGTATTTCAAGCCTACGACTTCTGGTCGAGCAGTCGACACCGGTTTTGATATCAAGCATGCTAGTAACGGTGGGACGTTAGCCGCAGTTAATACCCTGATTTATAATTTGGGTGGTGCTGAAGATGGTATTGGTTCTGCTGTAGTCGAGATCATGGGTAAAACTGATGATACTGGCACCGCAAATATAGATGAGCGTCGTACTATCGCTGCTGGAACCAGTAGCGCTAACATTCAAGTTACTATTACGGCTGAAGCCGATATCATTAACAAAGAGATTGAGATTATTGTTCCTGCAAGGGACGCAGATGCTAATAAGACAGCTGAGTTTAGTATGGGGCAACCACAAACAACCGACACTAACGGAAATGCATATGTAATGCCGTTGGTGGCCGGTGCTACTTTGTTGAATGGTGCTGACGCAACCTTTGCCTCATCTATTGATGCTGCTACTGGTCAATTGCGGCCAGGTGTCTTTGGTCAAAAGATACAATTAAAAGTCAATAAATTAGCCTATAGTGAGGATGCTGCTACACGACCCACAATATTGGTGCAGATCAAAAACGTCAAAATCCCAACGGCTGGCAGTAATGACACTTACACCTTTACTATTGGTTCAAGAGAAGCTGCTGCAGACCTGAATGTTAATACCGCTGATAAAAAATTCGGTCAGGGGGTTGACTACGATGCGGTTGATGCAATTAATAAGTTGACGGTATTGGAAGTGGTTGAAGCTGGTGATGTTACTACCAATGCAGGAAACAGAGGTGATGCGGGTCGTAATAACGACTTAACTTTCCTTGAAGACAAGCAATCTCACTATCACTCAGCTTTTGATTATGGCGATCTGACGATCGTGGTTCAACCAGTGGCTGGAGAAGGTGTAGCTAAGGTTGGTTCCATGCAATCCGGAAATTACAATCCTAAGTACATCACCAATACAGCTTCTACGTATAACCTGACCTTAACTTATGAAGCCACAACTGAGATTAGCGATGTTTGGTTCGATGTTCCAGCCCAATGGACTATGCCTGACTTCACTGGTAATAAAGTCGGAGATGTAGCAACAACTCCGACCGAAGGTGTTGTGAGTGTCAGTCTATCGAACGGTACCACAGCTAACGTGTCAATTTCTGGTCGAGGTAACTTGACACAAGAAACGGCGGCTAATGCAGCTAATATTGCCAAGTTGAATCAAAACAAAGTCGGAAATGTTGGTAGCATCGGTACTAATGCAGCCAATAAAGATGCTAATGGCAGTATCATCCTTAATCAGGTGATTACGGTTCCAAATGCTAGTAAAAATGCTAGCCCCGATACTACTTTGGGTGCTCAGATCAGAGTCTCGGCCAATGGAACGTCTTTAAGCGGTGATGGAACACTTTTGGCACCAGGACAAGTTCTGTATGTCCATATTGCCAATACTAAATTCACTGGTTCAGCGGCTACAGATTCGATTTTCAAGACCTACAGTAATGGTACATCCTTGAAAAGTGGGTTGCATCCAGTAGTCTCCTTAATCACATCCAAAGATGGTATTGGTCGAGTTGACGACGAGTTAACCACACGTGTTACTCACATGACTGAAATCAAAGATGAATTCCAGTTTGTGTCAGGAACAGAGAAAGCGGACCTAATAACTCCTCGATTCCAAGACAATGAAGCCGCTGACCAGATAGCGGATGTAGTAGGGTACGCGGTTGGTGAAACCAAGACTATGTACTTCTACTATGGGATTGAGAAAGGTACATTCATTAAAGATGGTGAATTGCAAATGCTGGTGCCATCTGGGTTCTCTGCCCCAACAGCGGCTGAAGCAGACGCTGCATTAGACGCTGGTAATATTTCTGCCTTTACTGGTTTGCAAAGTAATCAGGCTAATGTGCCTGCCTTTAACAACAAAAAACAACTAGATATTCGTTTGCTCTACCTGTCCCAAGATGGTAATGACAATGTTACAGTGGTTGATGCAGCTGTCCATGACACTGAAGCTGAATTGACCGCGATTGGGTTGTCTGACAAGACAGATATCCCTGTATCAGCTGATGACATTATCATTAGTGGTAATTTGGTGAAGGTCAAATTACGACACATGATTGGGAATCAGCACTTCCTGCAAATTAAGTACCACGGTACGGCGCCTAATCTGATTGGGTATTACGACAGAGGTACT
>JACLAC010000883.1_pt1 | contig 39149 bp, 22 predicted proteins | sample 8027881 | NCBI WGS metagenome assembly JACLAC01 (sample SAMN15725517, study PRJNA655200) | protist metagenome | isolation source: fluorescence activated cell sorting (FACS) single amplified genomes of... | place: Spain: Blaines Bay Microbial Observatory, Mediterranean Sea | collected 2016-01-19 | reverse complement strand
CTTTTTGTAAGTACGTATTGCTTTCCTTGCCCTTGCCCTGTCGCTTATGGGCCTTGCTTAGTGCCAAATAAGCTCTCCCGTAGTCCTCATCAATAGCGATCGCCTGTTTGAAAGCCGCGATCGCCCTCGATAAACGCCCCAACTGATAATATTCGATCCCGAGATTATAGTGAGCTTTCGCGAGATCGGCATCTAGTGCCAGTGCCTGCACGTGTTGGCTTATGGCCTGTTCGCGCTTGCCCGCCACCGAATAGGCAATTCCCAGATGGGTATAGGCCGGCGCGTATTGCTCATCGACCGCAATCGCCCTCTTATGGGACGCTATCGCTTTCGCCAATTTTCCTTCGCGAGTATAGGCCACCCCTAAGTCATCATGCACCTTGGCGACGTCCGGCGTTAAACGCGCCAAATATTCTTTTGCGTCAATCGTCGACATCGAATAGGTAGCATCAGTCCAAGCGAGAAAAATAATCGGTAAACCAAAATAAATCAGCTGCTTACCCGTCTCAAAAACATAGGGGAAACCCGCCCAGCGATCGCCAAATATTCTCAATCGCTCCAGCCAGCCAGTCTTTACCACGACTACAGCTTGATCCTCTTCTTCCGCGACAAAATTCTGCCGAATCTCCTTTTTGCGCACCTTCCACATAAAACCATCATAGTAATAGTGCATAAAGGCCGTTGTTGCGATCAGTATCTTTACCAAATCGTAAATCAAATAATTCTCAGTAGCACGAGCCATGGTTTCCACTCCGCCATACAGCAGAATTAACGCCAGGTAAAAAAATATGATACGAAATCTTCCATCAGCAAATAAATAGCGAAAAAAGGAAGCCCCTAACCTCTCTGAGCGTTTGAGCACGCCATGATTATATATCCAAACGATGGCGAAATACTGAATATCGTGGGCCAGCGCCGTTATTGCATAGCCGAGAATCACATCATCGAGCACGATATATGCGTAATAGACCGTCAGGAAGGTCGTAAACGAAATGGCGAGTTTCGGCCAGACAATAGGCTGTTTTTGCAAGCTCGAGCGCACCAAATGAGCCAAATAGACGACAGAAATAGCAATCGCTACTACCAACACCCACTGCTTAAGATCCTGTAGGTAGTCTGGATTGATCCAGGAGTAGAGCCCAAACCCGTAACGATGACAGCGCTCCATAAAGTTAACCAGATAGTGTGGGCTAGCGACAACGATATAAGTAAACCAACTCACCGTTAGCAGCCAATCCAACCTACCGCTCAACCGCGATGGTTTGTGCCTTTTTACCTCGTAGATCCGCATAAAACCATAGTGCTGCATAAAAAAATGCCACATGTCCCACAGGGCGAGCAAAATGAAAAAGCCGAGATGCCCGTTGAACACGCTCCACCCCACACAGGCAATGATCACTATCGGCGAAATAATAAAGCGAGCCTTATAACGATCAAAAAGCTCCTTTTCGCCATAGGCCCGCATCAAGCCAGGCAGGTGATGGCCGACAGCAAAGAAAGCCAACACAAACAAGGCAATGTCAAAAGAACTGAAATAATTGGAGGCAAATAGAAGGGCGATTAACGATAACAAGGGCATACCGATAAAGAACAGCGAATCGCTAGCTCGGTTGATGATCCAGCCCTGGGGGGCGTTACTACTGCTCATAGTCAATACCTGAAAACGGCGATCACCGTTTTATCCTCACGATACAACAAGCGGTTGTTCATTCCGCCCTAGAACCCCGCAAAGATCGAGATAAAGGCCACACCAGCGGTGCGACTCTCCCGGTCTTGTTCGACCACTTCAAGCGAGCGCCGATCAAAGCGCACCCCGAGTTGAGACGTCAGGTTATATCCGAGATACGGGCGCGTATTGGTCAGTTGCACCGCCAAAACCGTGCCGCGAAAATCGCCGCTCAAAGTGCCCGGAGCCATCTCTGCTTCGTCGCCGATAAGATTGGCGAACTGACGCTGCTCCACCCCCACCTCAATATGCGTCGTGCGCATCAGGGGAAAACGGGCCTGCAAGAAAAGCAGCACATCCCAACTGTGCTGCTTGCCCGCGCTCCGGCTAAAGGGCATCACGCGCAAAAACTCGCTCTTGACCTTCGGTGATATGGTAAAGCGTCCCAATGGCAACATATAGTCGGCCTTATTGATCAGTCCTACGAAACTTGAGGTCTCCCGGCCATTGCGGCCATCCGGGCCAAGCGGATCAAAGGCCACAACCGGCACCCCTTCCTCGTCCAATACAACCTCGAGCAAATCGTCGCGCAGTAACTCGACTTCCACATTGCGCTGTTTCCATAGATCCCACTTGAAGCGATGACGCATACCCCAACGCTTGGGGCTCGTATATTGCCAATCCGCAGCAAAGGTATTGACCCAGGTGTCCTCGGCCGCCAGCAGATCGACGACCGCCTCGTTGCGCCCGCTAGTCTCCACCGGGTTGCCGAATTGCGGCCGGGGCAGGATCCACTGCGAAAGATGGTCGTGGATCGTGTCCTCCGCCCGCTTCAACATATTGTAGGTCCGCACCCTTCCCACCCGCGGCAAGCTCTTCTCGAAGGTGAAAATACCATAGGCGGTTTGGTTATGGCGGTCAGCGCCGCGCATTTCCTCGTCGAGGCGGCCCACCGTCAACTTGATCTCAGGTGTAACCTCCACGCTGCCGTACACATTGTGCCCCCAATGATCACGCTTATAAGGGTAGTCCGGTGTGTCGTCGTTTTCGAAACGGTCGACCCAACCATTGTTGTTGAGATCCATACCGAAGAGAAAGTCGGGCCGATCGATATGATAGCGCAGGAACGGTTCGTCATAATCCGGAAAGAAATTCTGTCGGTCACCGTTGCTGTTCTGGTTGAAATCAGAGAGAAAGTCGCCGTTTTCATCATACCCGGGAAAGACCGCGGGGTCACCGATGCCCTCGGGCCGCACCTTGAACTGCTGCCCCGGAATTGGCACTAGGCTGCCTTGATTGAAGCGCAGTTGATCCGGATGGCGGTCGTTGTCGTCGTTGTCGTCGACAAAATCATATATGCGATTCGTCGCTTCAGGTGAATAATCGACTACACCGCGCCCATTTACCGGGCGTACCGAAGTGCTGTAATTCTCGTCCATCCCGAAGGCTTCGGCAAAAAAATGCCACACGCCCGTTTTTTTCGATAGATTGGCCATCCAGCCAAGTGCCCGCTCGTCGTCAACAATGCCAGTGATTGAGGGGCGCTTTTTGCTATTTACCGATGGATATTTGCGATACTGGTTGTTGACATTGAACTCTCCGTAGAAGTCAAAACCGTGAAAATCCCGCAACTCGGCCGTAACACCAAATATCTGGTTGGCCGTGGGCAACCCATAGTCAAAAACCACTTCGCGCTGATTCAGGCGATTGCGGATATTGCCCGGGGCTTGCGAGACGATCAGAAACTGCGGCTGCGCCACATTATTGACCTGGCGGTCGGAGGCAACTTCAACCCGGTAGTCGTTTGCCACAACCAAGCGGACCCGCACATTTTTGATCGCGGTAACCACGTCTTCGGCCTCGGACAAGGTCAGGCCCAAGCCCTGCTGCAGCCGCAACCGCAACGAAGTTTCCTCGTTGTCCTCAGTGCCAGTTAGCACGTATTTGAGGGTGATACTCTCGGACCCGTCCGCCGTCAAAAAGCCGTCGCGGACACTGCCGCCCTCGCGCGTCCCCATAAAGCCGATACTGCTGCCAGTAATAACCGTGTCACGCGCCACCAACTCGACCCCTTCGGCTCCTTCTACCGGGCGCATCAGCGTCGTCGAAATCTCGATATCGTCGCTAAAAAGCACCGCACCACCGGCGCCGTCCTCGGGCGAATCGTCCGACAGTCTCACTACCAGGAGTGTCTGGCGCTGATCAATCTGTCCCCCGGTCAACAGGCCCTTGAAGGGGTTGTCCTCAAAGCTCGCACGCGCACCCGTGCCATTGTGGGCGTTGACGAAAGTCGCGCCCAGGGTCAACGAGTTGCTCACCGCCGCCTCAACCCTACCAGCCATCAGGTTGGTAAAATGCGACGCGGGTCGGGTCGGTATTTCGCCGTCGATATCAATGATCGGGTTCGAGATCCGCGAAAAGAGACCGGTGATCTCCACATCGGTGCTCGCGGCACTGATCACGACCCCATTGAAGCCAGACTTGCGAAAAGTCATCGGTGTCAGCGTGGTGCCGATTTCGTCGCCGATCATAATCGAATAGCTATAATCGCCGCCCTGATCGGAAGCGAGAACCAATCGATTGAACCAACTCGCGTAAAAACCCGGTTTGGTGATCTCGCTCGCCTCGAAAGTCTGCGGCTGCCGCTGACGCCAATCGTAGACCAACCGGCCGCGAGTGATCAGTTCGCCGAAGCTGTCGTAAAAATAAAAACCTTCCTGATTGCGGTCGATATAGCGCAGATACGAGTCTTGCGCATAGTTGGTCTGCTCCCACTGGCGCCGACCATATTCGCTAAAGAGTTCTTGCGGCAGATACCACCGCTGAACGGTCGGATCGAGCGACCCGATCTCAATCGAAACGCCTGCAGCTGAATAGGTGTTGCGATCACCGACCCGCCGCCCGAGCCGATTGCCATAATCGACTTGCGCGCCGATATCGGCCACCAATACCAATAACACTACCGCGACCAGAGCCGCCGTGCAATTGAAAATCCGCATCATTACTGCAGCCCCGCGTAGACGGTGAGAAAGCTGGTGGTCACGTTGCTGGTTTCATCGCCCTTTTTAAATTCTCCAGTCGCCGTCTCGGTAATGCCCTCGGTTAGGATCCGCGAAAAGCGCAAACCGACTTGAGTCGTCAACACATAGCCCTGGTAGTTCGAAATATTTGAAAGCTGCACCGCGATCGTCCGCGCGCTGGTATCTCCGGTTTCCCTCGTCAGCCCCAGATCGACCATTTCGTCTTCGTCGGCGACCAGATCCCGTAACCACAGCAGTTCGATGCCACCCTGTAACAACGTATTCTGCAAAGCCGGAAGCTGCGCCAGCAATATGCCAGTGCCCGTCCATTGCTTACGCTTCTCTTCACTGGCCAGAAACGGCGTCTGCCGCAGATATTCGCTCTTGAATCTCGGCCGCAAACTCAAACGCCCGAGATCGTAGGCGTAATCGATTTTGTTGATCGCGCCGAAAAAGCTGGAATTATCGCGCAACAAGCGGTTGTCGATATCGCGCAAGCCCTTCTGGGCTTGGTTGTAGAGGTCCCATTTGAACTTGTTGATCAACCGCAACTTGTCGATGCCCTCATAGTCGAAACCCAACCAGGTGGTGTTGATCCAGGTATCCTGCGCCGGCAGCAAGTCGCGCACCAATGGTTGAATGCCCGTAGCCTCCACAAAGGGCGTAAGCTCACGCCGGTCATCCGGGATCGTATCCTTCGCGCGCTTGAGCGATTGAAAAAGCTGCAAACGCCCCATGCCCGGATAGCTCTTATCGAGTGAGAAGAGCAGGAAATTGGTCTCGTTGGTACGATTGACCGAAATCATCTCCTCGTCGGTGCGTCCTATGCTCAACTTGATATCGGGCGTAATAAATGCCCCGACATAGAAGTTATAACCGCGACGGTTGGGCTTGTAGGGGTAATCGGGCAAGTCATCGTCTTCGAAACGGTCGATCCAATTATTATTGTTGTGGTCGATGCCGAAGAGAAATTCGGGCCGGTCTACCTCAAAGCGCAGAAAAGGCTCTTCGTAATCGGGAAAGACATTGGTGACCGTGGCATTGTCGTTCTGGTTAAAATCCGAGATAAAGTCATTGTTCTGATCCCAGCCCGGAAAGATCAGCTTATCGTTCAACTGGCCGAAACGCGTCCAATCCGGAAAGCGGTCCTGGTCGTCGTTGTCCTCAACAAATTCATAGAGGTAGCGCTGGGTATTGTCATACTGCACGTCGCCATTGGAATCGGCCAAGAAGGCGGTTGTCGAATAGGCTTCGTCAAAGGAGTAGCTCTCGCCGAACATATACCAGGGGTAGACTTGTTTGGCGAGATTAAAATGCCAAGCGTCGGCCTCTATCGACGAGATTTCGTGTTGTTTGCCGGCGGTGAAGGTCGCGGCGTTGGGATATTGATTGTATTTCTTATTGCGATCCCACTCGCCATAGAAGTCAAACCCCAGCACTTCGGTTCCTTCAATCGAGAAACCACCAACCATATTGCCCGTCGGCAGCCCATAGTCAAAACGGACCCGCTGTAAGTTCGAGATGTCCTGCACGTTGCCATCGGCCTTACGCACCGTGAGAAAAGCCGGCTCGGAAGCATCGATCGACTCGGGGCTGAGCGGCGCCGAAGGCATCGGGCGACGACCGGTCTGCTGGCTCGACCATATATCGACCCTGAAGTCGTTCGCCATTACATAGTCAAACTCGACTCCGATAATCGAAGTCGGGTCCGGGCCGATATAGGCGGGGTCGTCGAAATCGTAGTTGAGCACGATCCGCTCAGGACCATCGGCGGCGATAAAACCGGCACGCTGGAACCCGCCGAAGATGATCGGCCATTCCGCCCCGCCACGCACGACCTGCTGCAGGTTCCAGGACTCCTGCTTACCGGTCTCGAAATTCTTGCTGACAATGCGCACGTCATGGCTAAAGAGCGCCGCGCCGCCTTCGCCGTCTTCTGGCGAATCGTCGGCAAGCACGATTGCAATGGCGGTCAGCGGCGTGCTGCTCTGGCCCGAAGTCAGAGTGCCGGCGACCATATCGCCGCTAAAAAGGTCGAGACTGGTATTGGAGTTGCGGGCATCGACCAACGTCGCGCCCAACTCTATAAAGTCGCCGAGTTGAAATGTCGCGCGACCGCCGAAAAGGCTAGTGGCATTGGTCCGTGTGATCGGCTGGTTCGTCGCACCGCGAATTGGCTCGCTGGCACGCGAAGCCAATATTGTCGCGGCGTATTTGTCCGACGAGAAGTCGATCTGGACGCCATTGAAGGTCGGTTTTGAAAAGGTCATCGGGGTGAGCGTCGTGCGAATTCGATCACCGACGGTGATCGAATAGTGGTATTGCCCCTTGGAATCACCACCGATGGTGACCGAGTTGAACCAAGACGAGAAGCGGCTGTTCTGAAATATACTGCTACCCAACTGCTGCGGCTGATCTTGGCGCCAATCGTAGACCAACCAACCACGGCCGATGAAGTTGCCGTAAAAATCGTAAAAATAGTCGCCTTCCAGCGTGGTGCTGACATAGCGCTGGTAAGGATCGCGGGAATAATTGGAGTACTCCCACTGACGCCAACCGTACTCGCTGTACAATTCCTGGGGTATATACCATTTTTTCACCGCGGGATCCAAGGCACCGAACATCACGCCAGCACCCTGGGGTTCAAAGGAAACCTTCCCCCCACGCTGTGTGCCTAATCGACTGCCGTAATCTTGACCAGATACGGCCCCGCCCCACAGGAGCAGACATGTCAGACAAAGCAAACTATAAGAACTATAGACTTTCAAACTCGATCCCTCCCTTTGTACTCAACGGCAAATATATATCTCAAATAAACTCAGTAGGCCACCGCGACGATTCCAATACCCTTTTCACTACCGGTGCCCGCTTTGAGCGACACAGCGACGAGATAGTTTCCCGGCGGCACCATATCGCCGTCGTCGTTTCGCCCATCCCAAGCACGGGCGAAACGACCGCTAGAATCCAGGCTTTCATACAGTTGCCGGATCTCGCGCCCAGACAAGTCGTAAATACGAATTTCCACCGGCGCCGGTCGCGCTATATTGGTGATATCGTATTGAATCATCGCCAGGTCGTTGATCGCATCACCATTCGGCGAAAAAGCCCCCGGCACTACCGCGACGTTAACCAGCAGGTCACGCACAATCGGCACCGCGACCGAGAGATTACCCGTCAATGGTGTGCCAACGGGTTGTATATCGTTATCGGCCAACCCGTCGGCGCTCAAATCCACAGCATTCCCCGGCACCGCGTTCTGACCAATGGTTTCGCTAGCATCAGGGTTGAGCGCCCGTCCGGTAAAGGTCGTGCCAAAACGCAATACCGCCGCGTCAAACTCGACCTTGAGCACCGTGCCATCTTCTTCGATCAACGGGAAGCCTACAACGAGAGCATTATCACTTACATCTACAATACTGATATCGTTTTGACTAAGCGGCAACGCGTCTAGCGACATCCCGGTAAAATCAGCAGTCAGTAATGAGCCATCGGGGTTCGTGACGCTGATCCGCTGGACGGCCTGCGCCTTTAATGGCGTATTGATCTCGAAGCGGTCAAAACCCCGATCCTGACCGGGCCGTGACTGGTTGCGCACTGCATAAGTAAAACTCGTCTGTTGCCCGACCGCCGCCTCACGCGGCGAAATCTCGCCGATAATACGTTCGGCAAAAGGCGGCGTAACCACCTCGAAGGACAACGCACCGACACCTCGCGCCGCTTCAAATTCTTCGCTGATAAGGTCAACTGAAAATTGAAAGTAACGCCTGGGATTAACCGCGATAATCGGCACGCCCATGCCCGCATCCTCAATTTCTGCCTCGGATACCGCCGCGCCCGACGAATATGGCGGTGACCAACCGCTCCAATTCGTTACATCCTCGCGAATCCCGCCCTTGTCCTCGTTTTTGAGACTATTGAATTCCGATTCTTCCAACGTGACCTGGATCTGCTGCTCGAGCGGCAGATCGTTAAATGCCTCGAAGGCCTCACGAATATCGAGTTCCTCGTTATCGAGCACTGTCTCGACCAGGGTCTTCAATTCGCTATCTTCGACATCGTCAGCCCATTTCCAAGGCACCGGATCACCCGATGTGGTCGTGCCGGCCCTATTGCCCGAAGTCGCACCACCGCCGGTGCGAAAAATACGCTCACCCGGACGAATTTTATTGTATTCCACAGGATCGGCATCTTGGCCGATGCGTGTGCGAATCTCCACACTCGAACGCCCCTCATCGCCCTCGCTGATCTGGACCCAGCGCAAATTTCCGAATAGCGCCAAATCGCCAAAATCCATCAAGTCAGAGATATAACGGGCTTCCGGCACAAAACCGGTGCCAAAAACCTGGAACTCGGCGATTTCAAAACCGGCGGTAGTCAGCGATTTCAAACGAATATGACGAACGTATTGCGGTTCAATCCGCATGTTCACCACCGACTCTTCGTTGAGACTTTCCAATGCAATGGTCTTGTAGATTGGGCGACCTTCGAGTTGGCTCTGGTCGGTGCCGTCATTCAGAAATAGTTCGAAACCGCGCATAAAGTCATTTTGGAAGGGAAAGGCCGGCGCCGGGAAAGCCGCATCGGCATTGCGCGGAAAAAATTTAAAGCGGTTAATGCCGAAACGCGCGCCCAGATCAAGATCGATGATGATACCGAGTACTTGCGCGGCCTGCCCTGCCGCGACCCGCAAATCGAGCGCGGTGAGTCCATCGTTATCGATCATTTTGGGTAGATCCGCGCGAATGCGTTGCGCGTTGGGCGAAGTAATTCTGCCACCGCGGTCCTCAGATGCAGCCCCGACCGCGATATTGAGCGTCGTATCCGCTCTTTGCGGAAAGATCCAGTTAGGTAAATCTGCGGAATTGAAATCGATAACACCGCCTGGAGCATTGGTGTGTTCCACTTTGAGCGCGCTGCGAATAACCGTCGGCTCGATACCATTACCACCCTCCTCCCAACTCAGCCCTTGCCCGCCGATTATAATGACTTCTGCTTGCCCGGGCATCGCACTTAGACCGAACGTCAGAGCAAAACAAAGAAGAAGGAACCTCGTTTTCCTATGGGTCTTCAACAGCATCGCAGCGGCACCTCGCAAATTTAAAACGATCTTATCGAGTAGTCAGTATCAGTTGCTTTTGCAAAGACTGCAGTAGATATTTGCCAAAGCGCACCCCAACTACTTGAATTTATTAGAATTCGGAGCGTGTGAAACCACACAACCTTCACTAAACTTTCGGCCCTATTAATAACATATAGTTTTATGGAGAGCAAGCATTTTCTCCGAACTATACTACTTAAAACCTATAAGTCATTTATCTTTTTTCTTTTACTCCAGCACTTTATGACCTACGATTTGTAACCCTAATGTAGTACGGAATGGCAGTAGCTAAAAATTAAAATCGAGATCTCAATCGTTTTTTCTATGAAACGCTAACTAAATCACCAGATTTTTGTATCTTATATCTCTACTAACCGACAAACACGATTATTTGATAGGAGACTACTTCGCCAATGCAGATCATCCGAATCTCTCTGCTAATCGCTATTGGCCTTTGGCTAGGTTGCAGCGAACCGACTGAAGAAGCGCCCACTCTCGCCAAGGTCGGCACCAAAAAAATTACCGCCGATGATTTCTCCACTTTCGCCGCCAGCATTCCCGAGGGTATGAAGGTCGGTGCAACGCCCTTAGAAACCACTAAATCTCTGCTCGGCAGCTTGATCGACAAAACCCTGCTGCTCACTGAAGCCAGTACCATAGATTTAGAAAACGACCCGGAATTCTTAGCGGCCATCGCCAAAGAAGCCAAATCGCGTATACTCGCGCTGTATCAGAAGCAAGAGATCAGCGATAAAATTGTAATCAGTGACGAAGAGCTCGAAGAGCATCAGCGGGCTACCTACCGCGACCGCGCCTTGCGCTTTAGCGGCATCATGCTCAAAACGAAGGCTGAGGCAGAAAAGGCCATTGCCGAATTGGAAGGCGGGGCCGATTTCCACAAGTTAGCCGCCGAGCGTTCGGTCCACCGTGAAACGGGCGAACGCGGCGGTGACAGCGGCGGTTACAAACTGCTCGATCAGACGGTTCCGGCCATCGCCGAAAACGTATTTCCGCTTGAAGTAGGCCAACTTTCCAAGCCCACGCCCGTACCGCATGAAGGCGAAGTTCACTTTGTCATCTTTAAAGTGCTCGACGAAATGCCCGTGCCGCTCGACGCCGCCTACGAACGGGTCAAAGAAGAAGTCTTCGCCCGCAAACGGACCGAGCGCATCACCGAATTGCTCGCCTTTATCAACGAAAAATACCAGCCTCAGATCCAAGATGACCACATGAGCCCGCTGGCAAAATTGAGCAATGCGACCCCCGACGACCCCCTCGTACTACCCGACGAAGAGGGCAAACTGCCATTGGTGTCTTTTACCGGGGGCGAAATCACCCTCGCCGAATTCCTGACCGATGCCAAAGAGGCCCACGTCAATCCGCTCGATTTCACCGACCCCGCCCGAGTCAAGACCATTCTCGAGCGTATTTTCATCCCTGCGCACCTCTTTATGGCTGAAGCCATCGGGTTCGGCATCGACAAGGATCCCAAACTCGCCACGTTTCTCGACCAGCGCAAAACCTCGATGTTGCTCGGCTTGTTGCGCAAACGCCAAGTGGACCAGTATGTCGCAGTCAGCAAAGACGAAGCCAGGGCCTTCTACGACGCGAATCCCGGGAAATTTATCCCACCGGCGACCACCAGCGCCGCTGAAGTCCTCGTCGCCAGCGATTCATTAGCCCAGCGCGTCAAACGACTCATGCAGGAAGGCGAAGACCCGCAAGCACTCTTTGACCGCTATTCACTGCGCGAAGAAGCTGCCCATCACAACGGCCGCCTCGACATCAACGCCTATAACCAGTCCTACTTCCCCGAGATCACCGAGGTTATGAACGAGCTCGAAATCGGCCAGGTGGGTGGACCGGTTAAACTCAAGGAAGGCTATTCAGTCTTCAAGATTCTCGAGCGCAAACAAGAAAAGTCGCCGTATAACGAAGAGTCGGAACGCCGCTCGCACGCCTATGTCAAGGTCGACAAAGCGAAACGTAGCTATGTCAAATACGTGCGGTCACTGCGGGAGAAATATCCGGTGGAGATCAACGAGGAAATACTGCAGAAAATAAGTACTGAGTCTAAATCATAGCCGCGGCCTATTCGGGTTCGCGCACCTGTAAAACCTGATTGGCTGCGACATCGCGCAGGATTTGCACGGTACCGCTCGGCCAGTGCAGTGCAATACGCTCGACCCGTTGGGCCGTACCTAAGCCGAAGTGCACCCGCCGATCGTTCATCGACAAGTAGCTGCCGCCGCTGCGGACCTCAGCGTATTGCTTTAGGCCGCCCGCATCCAATTGGATGCGGGTCCCGATGCCATCGCGGTTGCTGCGGGTACCTATCGCATCAATCAACAGGTAGTTGCCTGCGTTACCGCCGTCGTTGCGCAACAACCGCGGCGGACCGTTGAGCTCCAGCACAAAAAGATCGATATCGCCGTCGGAATCGTAATCGGCCATGCTTGCCCCCCGACTCACCCCGCTCAGTGCTAATCCCGATCCCGACTGGTCCGACACCTCCGTAAAATCACCCGCACCCAGATTCTCATAAAGCTGATTGCTCTGGTTATAGCTAGACGCCAACCCCGGCAGATCGGCCTGGGGATAGGTATGCCCGTTGGCGACGAAGAGATCGCGGTCGCCGTCGTTGTCATAATCGATAAAAACGGTGCCCCAAGCGACATAACGACTATCCGCGCTGGCGATTTTTTCCTGGTAGGAGACATCGGAAAAAAAACCGCCACCGTCATTTTTATACAGCGTGTTGTTCTCGTCGGCAAAATTAGTGACAAAAATGTCCGCCAACCCGTCGTTGTCGTAGTCGGCCATCGCCGCGCCCATACACCCCTGGGTCACCCCTTCGCCATTGTAAGCCACCCCCGCCATCAGCGCGACTTCCTCGAAGCCCTCACCGGCCATATTGCGAAAAAGTTTATTAGGCGACGAATCGTTGGCAACAAATATATCCTGCCACCCGTCAGCGTCGTAGTCACCGAAGATCGCCGTCATCCCGTAATGGGCTTCACCGGCCAACCCAAGTTCCTCGCCGCGCTCGACGAAGGTGCCATTCCCCTGGTTCTCATAGAAAACGTCCGCACCTGGCAAGAGCCCCACCGGCCCGCAATAAACCTTGACATTTTTCCACAGACAGGGAATTGGCGACTCGTAATCGAGCGAGAAATCGACATAATTCGCCACGTAGAGATCGACGTCGCCATCGCGATCGTAATCGCCGAAGGTAACGCCGGTGCCCCAACCCCCATGCCCCACTCCCGCCACAGCAGTCGCATCGGCGAAACGGCCGTCACCGCGATTATGATAGAGAGTATTGCGGCCAAAATTAGTGACGTAGAGATCGACCTGCCCGTCGTTGTCATAATCGGCCGCTGCGCTGCCCATCGACCAACTCGTATCCCCGACCGCTGCGCTTTCGGTGACATCGACAAAAAGACCGTCGTCATTGCGATAGAGTTGATTGGGGGGATGCTGCCCGGCGGTATAACCGGCAAAGGAAGAACCATTAGTGATATAGAGATCGACATCACCGTCAGCATCATAATCAAAAAAGGCCGCACCGCCCATCATACCTTCGACGATATACTCCTGAGTCGTTCCCGAAGCATTGACCATATCGATGCCAAGCGCCTTGGCACGATCGACAAACTGCACCGGGGCGGCAGCGCTAACCGCTGTCCACACCCCCATCAGCACACAACACAGTAGCAATAGGTTTTTTCCGCGAACCATTGGCAACCCGAGATAGATGGTTTATAATTCCACAGCTTAAGGATAAGTAATATGTCCCCTACGCTTAAGACCCGCAAATACCGTAAGTTATGGCCGCATACGCCCCAATGATCTCATACGCTATCCCCACCCTTATACTGCTTTTCGCAATATGCTCATGCGGCGGTGAAGCGGAACAAGTGACAACGAAGACCGCCACCGCATCTCCGCTCGCGCAAGGGCGCGAGCATTTTCTCGCCGATCGTTATTCGGAAGCGATCACCGCCTTCGAAGCAGCCCTAGCCGACTCAAGCGGTGATTTCGGAGTCCATCGCCAACTCGGCCGCGCCCACTTGGCCCTGGGCCGCTATGACACCGCGCAAAACTATATTGAAAAAGCGCTCGCTGCAGAAGATCAAAATGCCGAGCTCTACGATATTCTTGGCGCTATCCACATGGGCCGCGCTTTTTCCCAAGCCCATTACCGCGACACCGATGACGCCCTCGTCGCCTTCCAACAAGCCCTCACCATAGACCCTCAGCGTGGACACACGCTTTACAATATGGGATTGGTCTACGCCTATCGCGATAGTGCCGCCTTAGCCGAGCAATACTACCAACGCGCCCTAGCCGCCGATTCCACCCTTGCACCCGCCTATAAGAAACTCGGCTTGGCCGCGCGCAAAGAAGGGAATTTAGAACAAGCCATCCACCACCTTGAACAAACCATACAATACGCACAAGAAGACGCCGAGGCCCACTTCCACCTCGGCATGCTGCACCGTGGCCAAGGCCGATACGAAGTCGCCCTGCAACACCTCGAACGCGCCGCCGAACTCAACCCGCACTCACCGCAGATTCACTCAAACCTCGCCGGTGTCTACTTGCGCACCGGCCGGCGCGAAGACGGCCAGCGCGCACTGCAACGGTCGGAGATACTACGGCAGAACAAACGCGGCATCGGCTCCGAGATCACGTCCCCAACCGGCGCTGCGGTCGCAATCGGACCGGCAACCGCGCATTACAATATGGCGCTCAATCTAGCCTTGCGTGGTCGACACGAAGAAGCGCTCGTCAAATACAGAAACGCCATCGAGCTCAACCCAGAGCATAAAGACGCCTATAGCGGCTTGGGGATCTTGCTGACCTGGAAAGGACAATTAGATGAAGCGGCCGAAGTCTTGCGCCAGGCCGTCGATCTCGATACCCGGGATCCGATAAACCGCACCCGCCTCGGCATGGTCTACTTCAAGCAATCCCGCCTGCACGCAGCTCGGGCCGAACTCGAAATGGCACTAGTAATTGACGACTCGCTCGCCGAAGCGTCTTACGGCCTAGGACTGATCGAAGCGCGCCAAGGCGAAATGGCCCAGGCGGCAAACCATTTCGCCCGCGCCGGAGCCCTGCGCCCGGACTACGCCGAAGCCTTTATGAACCTAGGCGTCGCACACATGCGACTACAGCAATCCGCCGAAGCCATCGACGCCTACCTCAAAGTCAACGCGATTGATCCAAACAACGCCCGGGTCCATATGTATCTCAGCGATACCTACCGGCAAATGGGCGACAGCCTGCAGAGCGCGGCGCACCGCGACCGCGCCCACCGACTCAGCCAGCCGGGAGAATGATCGCCATGCGCACCCTTGTTTCGAATCTCTGCCTCAGCCTGCTGCTGCTATCCACGCAAGTCAATGGGCAAACAAATACCCCGCGCGAGATAGATATCGACGGCCAAACCTACAGCCTAATCAGCGCGACCGAACTCTTACAGTCATTGCGGCGGGCACCGGCGACGGCCCAACTCGAATACCGCGACATCGCCGTCGATGGGCCGCTCTTCGCCCCCACCACCGACCTCGACACCGTCCGGGCCCGCCTGACCTTTGCCAATGTCGTGTTCCTCAGAGAAGTATCCTTCAATGGCATCGTATTCAACGCCGAGACGCGGTTCGAAAAAGTGCAATTTAACGGCGGCCTTTCTGCATTGGACGCGCGTTTTGACGGCGGCCTGACACTCAGCCAAAGCACCTCGCGCAAACACACCAGTTTCAAAAAAGCCGTATTCGCCGAGCCCACTGATTTTTCCAACAACCAATTCAAGCAAACCACCTCTTTTATCGAAGCGCGCTTCGCGGCCACCTCCTTTGCCAACACCCACTTCGCCGCTGACACCTATTTCGAGCGCGCGGATTTCAGCAAGGATGCCGATTTTCGTGACGCTTTCTTTGAGGGCATCGCCGCCTTCAAAGAAACGCAATGGCACGGCGCAACAGATTTCGGCGGCGCACGCTTCCAACAACGTACCCGTTTCTGGCAAGCCCGATTCGACGGTCCCGTTGACTTCGACAACGCCCGCAGCCGCGGCGAAATATCCTTCAAGCAGGCAGTCTTTGCCGGCCCAACGACCTTTCGCCATATCACCTTCGTGCACCCCGCCCGCTTTACCCGCGCCACCTTTCGCCAATCCGTCAGCTTCGCTGACAGCCGTTTCAAAAAAGCGGCCGAATTCACCGGCGTCCGTTTCGAATCCGACCTCGATCTCAACGCCTATTTTAAAAGCGTGCTCGACCTACGCTACAGCCGCGGGCCTAGCCTCGATCTCTTGCCGCCCTTTGGCGAACGCGCCACGCTCAACCCCGACTCGACCTTCACTGATACCGCGCGGGTCTATCTGCAGCGCGCCAATTTCGAGCATATGCTCTTCCGCTGGCAACAATTGGCCGGCCGCCTCGCTAGCGAAGATAGCACCGGCCACGACCTCGGCTCCGTCTACGACGGACTGCGCCACCACCTGGCGAGCAAAGGCCTCAACGCCGATGCCCGCGTCTGTTTTGCCGCGAGCATGGACCACCGACTGCAGACCCTCAACTGGCGCGAGGCAGAATGGCACTGGCTACAGTTGCTGCGCCTGAGCACCCGCTACGGCACCGATATCGGCCGCCTCGCGCTCTTCGCCGTCGGCTCGATTATCGTATTCGCCCTGCTCTACCGGATCTTCGGCCTGCCACCTTCGTTCAGCGGCTACCTTTATTTTAGCCTGTTGACCTTTCTGCGCACTGGGCCGCCCACCGGGTCCGCAGGCACGAAAATTACCCGTATGCTAATCGTCGTGCAAATGCTGCTTGGCTGGATCTGCCTCGGCTTATTTCTGCTCACCTTGCTTACCGCCTTCTGATCCCGCTGATGCTCATCCTGCCGCTCTTTCTCGCCCTACTACTCAACGCCTGCTCGCAACCGCAACATCCGGTGGTCGCCCCGTCGGCCGTGCAATTTATAGATGCAGCCGCGCAGGCCGGCCTCGACTTTGAGCATTATAATGGTTTCTCGGGCGAATACTACTACGTCGAAACCTTCGGCCCAGGATCGGCCTTCTTCGATTACGACAACGACGGCTGGCAGGACATCTATCTCGTAAACGGCAGCTACCTAACCGGACTAGCCCCGGATCCGCTGCCGAGCAACCAACTCTACCGCAACCTCGGCGACGGCACCTTCGCCAACCACACCGATGCGACCGGCACCGGCGACCAGAGTTATGGAATGGGCGTAGCTGCAGCCGATTTCGACAACGACGGCGACCAGGACCTCTATCTGAGCAACTTTGGCCGCAACGGGCTCTACCGCAACGACGATGGGCATTTTGCCAATGTCGCCGCCGCCGTCGGCGTCGACGATCCGCGCTGGAGCACTAGCAGCGCCTTCCTCGACTATGACCTCGACGGCGATCTCGACCTTTTTGTCGCCAACTACGTAAACTTCAACCTCAGCTCCAATGTCGTATGTAAAGAAGGCAAGATCCGCACCTATTGCCGCCCGCAAGCTTATGAAGCGCTCGGCGATATCCTCTACCGCAATGACGGCAGCCGCTACAGCGACGTCACCTCGACAGCCGGCATCAATTTGAAGGGGCGCGGTCTCGGCGTTGCCCTCTCTGACTACGACCTCGATGGCGACACCGATATCTACGTTGCCAACGACGGCACTATGAACTTCCTCTACGAAAACCGGCGCGGCAGCTTCAGCGAAACCGGCCTGCAAGCCGGGACCCGTTACAACGAGGATGGCCGAGCCGAAGCCGGTATGGGTGTGGATTTCGGCGACTACGACAACGACGGGCACCAGGATCTTTTTGTTACCAATTTCGCCTATGAAACCAACACCCTATACCGCAACAACGGCGAGGGCCACTTCAACGATGTCGCGACCCGGGCGGGCCTGGCTGAACCAAGCTACGACCCGCTCGGTTTCGGCACCAAGTTTCTCGACTACGACAACGACAACGACTTGGACCTCTTTATAGCCAACGGCCACGTGCTCGACCTGATGGACCAGATCGATACCACCCTCACCTTGACCTATTACCAAAGTAATCAACTGTTGCGCAACGAAGGCGGAACGCATTTCACCGATGTCTCTACCGAACTTGGCCCGGGTTTTGTCGCAAAAAACGTCGGACGCGGTACTGCCGTAGCCGACTACGACAACGATGGCGACATCGATATGTTGGTCAATGGAGTCGCCGACCCACCGCGCCTGCTGCGCAACGACGGCGGCAACCAACAACACTGGTTGATCGTCGAACTGGTAGGCGCCGGACACCGCGACGCATTGGGCACACGAATCGTCGCCCGTTTTGACGCGACCTCCCAAACCCGCGAGCGCCAGTCCGGCAGCTCCTATCTCTCCAGCCACGACCCCCGCCTGCACTTCGGCCTCGGTTCGGCAACCAACGTCGATCTCGACATTCGCTGGCCCGACGGACAAGAGCAACAATTGCGCGCCGTCGCGGCAAATCAGATCCTGCGCCTAAGCCAACCCTCTGCCCCATGAACCTGGCTAGAGATCTATGAGCGCCGCGCCGCCCCGCCTCTTTACCATACTCGCGATCTTATACGCACCACTATTCTCGCTCGCCCGCCGCTGCATGAGCAGAGCAAAACCAACGCCGGGCAATAGCGTCTATCGGCGCACCGTGTCCCTGTTTTGCGTAATGTGCATGCTTTGCTCTTGCTCCGACGCCCCACCAAAGCTCGAGTCGTTCGAAGGGCCTGGCGGCGTTATCGCCGCACGGGCTACCTCTGCCGGATTCGCCGCCGAAGCCCCAACTGATGGCGCTGCGGGACGATCCTTTACGCAAGCCGAAACCTACTACAGTCAAAGCCGTTATCGCGAAGCCGCCACTGCCTACCGCCAATCGATAGCCGCAACCCCAACAATGGCCGCACATCTCAATCTCGGCATCGCCCTGCTCAATGCCGCCGACCTAGCAGCGGCCGAAAAAGCCTTCTCCAGCGGTTTGGCACAAAGCCGCAAGCGACAGGACCTTGCTTTAACCGCCGCCTTCTTGGGCAATATTGGCAATTGCTACGCCAACCAGAACAACCTGCGCAAATCTCTCGCCGCGTTTCGCGATGCCCGCGCGATATACCAAAAGCTCGCGCGCCCGATTGGGGAGGCCGAGAGTCTCGGCAATATTGGCATGGTGTATTTTTTGCGCAGCGAACTCGACAGCGCGCAAAACGCGCTCACAGACGCGTTGGAAATCAATCGAAAGATCAATTATCCACGTGGGCAGGCGCAGGACCTCGACCGGCTCGGCACCGTCTACATCCTGCGCGGCGAACTCGACAGTGCCCTGACCAGTTACCAGGCCGCGCTCGACATCAACCGGAAAATTGGCTACAGAAACGGGGAGGGACGCGTCCTCGGCAATATCGGCAATGTGCGTTTCGAGCGTCGGGAATTCGACCACGCCCTCAAGGCCTACCAGGACGCCTTGACAATCAATCGGCAGACCGGCCACCGACGCGGCCAGCTTACCCATCTCACCGGCATCGGCCTGGTACACCGTCAACAGGGCAATCTCGAAGCGACGCTCGACGCCCAGCGACAAGCCCTCGACATCAGCCGCGATATCGCCCCTGCCAGCGAGCAGGGCGCACTGCTTGCTGAATTGGGCAAAATTTACTTCCTGCAAGGTCAGCTCGACGAAGCGTTAAAAGCCTATGAGGAAGCCCAAGAGATCTTTATCGGCACCAATCAATTCCGCGAACAAGCGACACAGCTCGATCAGATCGGCACTGTGCATATTCTCCAGGGCAAAAGACAAGAGGCCCTCGATTTCTATCACCAAGCCTTAGCCATTTTTCGCCGGATCGACCACCCCAGCGGCCAAGCCGAGCAACTCGATAAACTAGGTTCCCTTAACCAAGGGCTCGGCCGCTTAGAAGCCGCCCTACAGGCCCATCGCCAGGCCCATGAAATCTATCGGCGCTTCGACCGCCATGTCGAGGGAGCCACGCAACTCGACAATATCGGAGCCGTCTACGTACAACAAGGCGATTTCACCCAGGCATTGCACACCTACCAGCAAGCTCTGCATATCTTCACCCGCATCGGCCACCGCCAGGGCCAAGCCGCCGAATTGAGCAATATCGGCAATATCCATTTTAATCAGAATAAACTGGACCAAGCCCTATCTTCATTCCAGGACGCGCTCTATATCTTCAAGCTCATCGACCACCCTCGCGGCCAGGCCGACTGCCTGGGAAATATCGGCTTGGTACAATATGAGCAAGGCCTTGCGGATAAGGCATTGGACAACCTGCGACAAGCGCGGGCAATCTATGTGAAGATCGGCGCGCGCGGCTCAGGATACGAGCAAATAGAAAAGGCCATTGCCAATATCGAAACTACTACTCAGTAAAAATAGGTCGATTGCTAATGGTCAGCATGCGCATCATCTCCCGCATGCTCACTAAAATCTATGACGGGGCGCTCCATTAATACCGCCCGCCCCGTCCCCTCGCGCAGTACCCAGGCCCGATCGACTTCGGCCCCGACAAAGCGTTCTACAATACCCGTCGCCGGCCAGCGAACTTCGATAGATGCTATTGTCGTGGCCTGCCGCAACCCCATCTCCTGCAACAGACTCGACCCGCCGAAACTTCCGCCGGTGCCCACCACAGCATGGATCACCCGCTCGCGACCGGCTTCGCGTACCTTCACCGCAATGCGCCCCCCGATCGCGTCACGGCTCGAAACCGTGCCCTGCGCTTTCAACGCGATCCAGTGATTCCCGTGCCCCGGATTGACATAGAGCGCGTTATAATACACATCCCCCGAATAAGCCCCGCCCATCACCTGGTAAATATCCTCGTCACCATCGTTGTCCAAATCCCCGAAAGCGATGCCGTGCCCCTTTTGCAAATGGCCAAAGCCCCCTGCACTCGTCACGTCCTGAAAAGAGCCGGCCCCGTCGTTTCTATACATCCGATTGGGCAATAACGAACGAAAATCGGGGTTGCCGGTACCGATATACAAATCGGCAAAACCATCGTTATCTACATCGCCGAAATTCGCCCCCATCGCCAAGACCGCACTTTCGAGCCCGTTGTCTTGCTCGTGCGCAAAAGTCCCATCACGCAAGTTGCGAAAGAGCCGGGGCCTAGCCGCGGACGTCGGCCGCCGGAGATAAACCGCGGCGATGTCAATCGCGTCATTGTCGTAACCGCCGACAAAAAGATCTAACCAGCCGTCGTTGTCATAATCCCAAAACCACGTCGGAAAGCTCCATACCGGCTCACTGACTCCCGCCGACACGCCACGTTCGCTGAAACCCCGCTCGCCGTCGTTGCGGTAATACGCGTTGACTTGGCCCATCCGCGACAGGTAAAGATCGATATCGCCATCGTTGTCTCCATCCCCCCAAGCGACGCCTTTGACATAGCCTATATTATCGACGCGTAAGGCCTCCGCCCGTTCGACAAAGGCCTCACCGCCCTGGTTTTGGTAGAGTTGGCACGCGTGCTTTTCCCAGTCGTTAGACTCGTTTCCGATATAGAGGTCAACGAAGCCGTCGTTATCGTAGTCACCCCAAGCCGCCGTCTGCGTCGGGTGGAAGGAAAGTAGACCCGTCGTTTCTGTAACATCGACAAATTGACCATTCTCGTTGCGCAAAAGCGAGTTGGGATGATGCCCATCTTCGTTCCACCAAGCTCCGCGCAATACCAACACATCCGCATAACCGTTGTTGTCATAATCGGCGTGCGTGATATTCAACCCGCCAACCTGCCCGCCCAACCCTGCCGCCGCCGTCTGGTCGACAAAGGCCCCGTCGCCGCCATTGCGAAAATAGAGCAGCGGATCGGCTAAGCCCCACGAAGACGCCATCACGTCGAGCAGGCCGTCGCCGTCAAAATCCTCGATGATACTACCCCCCGACAGTCCCAACACATCCAGCCCCAAAGCCGAAGCCCTGTCGCTGAATTTTCCCAGCGCATAATCCGACACGAACACTTCCGGCGGGACCAGCCATTGCTCCGGCACTTCCCCCGGGTACGAGCCCAAGGTCATGTGGAGAACATTAAGTAACCAGCGCGCGCTCCCATCTTGAGACCGCTGCGCGAGCACCTCTGTATATTCTGTCAATGCCCGCCGCGATCCCTCCGGCAGTATATGCACTCCCTCCGCCGAGATCGGCAACAGGCAGGACTCCGTAGTGTGGTTGACGAGGCAATTCTGTTGCTCACCCAGACGCAGATAGGCTAACCCCAAGCGCTCGTGCACCGGCCAGGTCGCTCGCAGTGGTGCCGGGCTGTTGCGCCAGGCCAACTCCTCTTGCAGCAAGACCAGTTCGTCGATGGCCTCCTGCGTGCGCCCCGCTCGCAATAACTGCTCACCCAATTGCAAGCGCAACCGCACGGTCTGCGACCAGTTCGGCCCCGTAGCCAGCGCCTGCCGCAGCGAATCTATCCGGGCCGCGTTAAGCTCGGTATTGAGTTCGACCTGAGTCGCGGTGGCCAAATCCTCCAGCATTGCTGCCACGCTTGCAGAAGAGCGCGCACAAACCGGACTGCACACGCCGGATAGATAAAGCGTTAAAAAAAGTATCTTGAGCATTTTATCCGCCATTCTGGACATTCGGCGACTTCTGCCTTAAAATGGTGCAGCCCCGTGCCGCATTCACCAATCCATTCAGGCCTCTTTGCCAAATTTTTTCTACCATATTTTCATTCTCCGACGCGCGGCCTTCTTTTTGGTCTGTATAGCTGCCTGTGCACCCGCACCGACGCCCGAGCCGACGCCTGGATTCGTCGATGTCGGCTCGGCCTCAGGGCTTAATTTCTCACACGACAATGGTGCCAGCGGTGACTATTTTCTCTTCGAAACCATGGGTGCCGGTGCCGCCTTTCTCGACTACGATCTCGACGGGCACCTCGACCTATATTTGCTTGACGGCTTCGATCTTGGGCATCTCAAGGGACAATTCGAGCCGATTAATCTCATGCGCCGCGACGAGCGCTTTAGCTGGGTCGAAGAGGATTTCACGCCCCCGCTGCGCTACGACGGCGGCATTCATCCTACGGTCCAGCGCGTCTCACCAGCCGACGATTCGACCTCTAAGCGCAACCGCCTTTTCCGCAATCGCGGCGATGGCACCTTTCACACCGCACCACCAGCAACCGGCGCCGACGATGAAAGCTATGGCATGGGCGTGGCCGTCGGCGATTACGACAACGACGGCGACCCGGACCTCTATGTCACCAACTACGGCCCCAACGCGCTCTACCGCAACGACCAGGGCCGTTTCACGCGCCCTGACCAACACCGGGATGTCGCCGATCCGCGCTGGAGTTCCAGCGCCACCTTTCTCGATTACGACAACGACGGCGACCTCGACCTCTATACGGCCAACTACCTCGACTTCCACCCGGCCAACAACCGCCTCTGCGGCGGCACTGCCCCCGGCGAGAAACGCCGCGCTGGCCTATTGGCTATCCCCGACGAGCGCCGCACCTATTGCGCCCCGCGCCGTTATAATGGCGTACCTGACGCATTTTTTCGCAACGACGGCGAACACTTTACCGATGTCGCCGAACAAACCGGTGTCGCCAGTCTGTTCGGCAAGGGCTTAGGCGTGGTGGCCGGGGATTTCGACCTCGACGGCGACCAGGATCTCTATGTCGCCAACGACGGCGTGCGCAATTTTCATTATCGCAACGACGAACAGCGCTTTAAAGACATCGCGCTACAAAACGGCGCAGCCTACAATGGCGAAGGCGGCCCCGAAGCCGGTATGGGTGTCGACGCTGGTGATTACGACGGGGACGGCGACCTCGATTTATTCGTGACCAATTTCTCGCGCGAGACCAATACCCTCTACCGCAATGACCGGGCCGCCGGTTTTAAAGACGTCAGCCCTGGCGCCGACGCCGCCGAGGCCGGCTTCAACCGACTCGGTTTCGGTACCTTCTTCTTTGATGCCGACAACGACGCCGACTTAGACCTCTATATCGCCAACGGCCACGTACTCGACCGCATCCAAATCCTCGAAGCAGACCTGCGCTACGCGCAAAACGACCAATTGCTGCAAAACGACGGCCAGGGCCATTATAGCGATATCTCTGCGACCAGCGGGCCGGCCTTCGCCCGGGCGCTGGTCAGCCGCGGCGCGGCGCGCGGCGATTACGACAACGACGGCGATCTCGACGTGCTGGTCAACCACCTCAACGGCCCCGCCGCGCTCTACCGCAACGACCGGCCACCGGGGCCGCATTGGCTCGGGCTTGAACTCAAGGACCAGGCCATAGGCGCGCAGGTCCACCTAACATGTGATGGCCGTATCCAATTCCGCGTGGTAGCTACCAGCGGCACCTATCTCTCCGCACACGACCCGCGCCTGCATTTTGGTTTGGGCGACTGCACCCGCGTCGAGCACATCGACATCCTCTGGCCCAGCGGGCAGACCAGCGAGCTAAGTAACGTGGCCGTCGACCGCTATCTCACAGTCGAAGCCCCATAACGGTTTCTGCCGAGCAAACTAAAAACACAACCAGCGCTGATTCGGTACATCCCTCGTATTCTTCTTTCTTCTTGCGGGTACACATACAAGTCTTCTCCGAACGACAGACCGACTATGCTTCGTCTTATATAAAAGTGAGTATAGCGCAAATGGACAATCTGACTAATTTACGAAGTGTCACCAGATAAGCGGTCTCTCTCGCTGACCCCGCTAAAAATCCAGATCCCGACAAGCACTAAGAGCAGGCTGCCGACAAAAAAGGGCGTATACTCGTCAAATTCAACGCCATAAATCCGGCCACCCAAACCAGTCGCCGCCGCTAATACCCGCCCCGCCAAAAATGGACTTAGCGCCATCAGTATCTGGGTGAAGGTATAAAACACCGCCATATATTCGGTCTTCTTTTCGGGTGGTACAGCAGAAACAAAAAGCAGGCGTTCATTACTGATACTATACCCCATCATCCCCACCCCCGACAACATCGCCATCACCCCGGCGTACAGCGCACTATCGGCCGCATGCCGCGGCAAAGCCATCCATCCCAAAGGCAATAATACCACCAATAGCAGTGCGGCCATTAGTACGGGCTTGCTGCCCTTGCGGTCGGCAGAATACCCCCAGGCATAGCTCGATACCAGCATGCCCACGAGTGTCCAGTTGTGTAAACCGACCACCGCCCCCGCGTCCAAACCGATCGCCTCCTTTAAATAGAGCGGCACAAAGGCCGCCCACCCTCCGGTCGCCAAAGCCAAAACCCCCAGCCCAAACAGAAAGCGGCGAAAAACGCGGTCCCGCACCGCCAGCCTCATCTGGCTAAAATGCGTGCGCTGATCAGTCTGCTTGGCCAGCGGCGCACCACCGGGAATCGGAAATTTGAGCACGATCCCGACCAGTCCCAGTGCGCAGCCTACCGCAATGACCACCTGAAAACGACCGATCCCCATACCCGAGCCGAGCATATAACTCGACCAGGCCACTGCCAATATGCCAGCCAAAGTCCCGACGATATTGCAAACAGCCATATACTGGCCACGTACCCGATCGGGTACGAATTCCTGTATCCAGGGATAAAAAGCCGTCTCGGCGATAACCCGGCACAACCCATAGAGCATCATCACCGCGAAGACATAGGCGAAAGCCACGGACTCCCCCCAAGCAGCGAGTACACCCGGCGTCAGGATCAATAATGCCGCAACAATTTTTCGCGCGCCATAAAATATGATCAGCGAGCGCTTGCTACCGAAACGGGCGAGGTAGGGTGCGATAAAAAGCGCGATCGGCCCAGGCAGGAAAATCAGCCCGTTAAGCAGGCCGATCTGCTCTTTGCGCAAACCCAATTCATCGAGGAAGAGTACCAATATCGAGCCCAGCACCAATACTCCGTAGGCGCTGCCGAAGGTTTCCGACGCCACAGCCCAACGCAGGCCGCGAAGTTTTTCCGCGTGCGAGGGCGATTGCGACAAGGCATCGCCCTCGCACATATATCAGGTCGAAATCGCGCGCAACCGCTCGGGCGCACCCAGCGGTTTTCCGTCGCGGCAAACGGTGGGAAAATGCGCGCCGGCCTCGGCCATCGGCGCATTGTCCGGCAAGTCGACGAACTGCTTCATAATGTGATTGCCGCTCGCGTCGAAACACGCCTCGCCGGTCATATAGTGGATCGCGATAGCCCGGCGCGGCCGCTGTGATTGATTGAACGGAGAACCGTGCCAGGTCAATGAATGGTGGAAAGAGACTTCACCGCACAACACCGGACGCGGTTGTGCTTCAATAGTGCGAATTTCAGCGTCTGCTGGTGGTTCAAAACCCTGCAAGTCCTTAAAATTATCTAACAACGACAGATTGCCCTGGGTACGCAAAAATTCGATCTGATTGCCCCACTTGTGGCTGCCGGGCACCATCCACATACAGCCATTCTCCTCCGTCGCGTCGTCAAAGGGGATCCAGGCCGAGACCGGTGTCATCGGCTTGATGATCGGCCATAGGGGCGCGTCTTGGTGCCAATGTGTCGAGCCGCCGTATTGCGCCGGTTTGTATTGGATCTGGTCGTGCCAGACCATCAGGTCCTGTTGGCCTGCGAGCTGGCTGATGCCCTCGACGATCGCCGGATGGTAGATCAATTTTTCGAAAGCCGGCATCGCCTCCCAAATATTGACGATCTGCCATACCGGGTGCTTTTCGTCGCCCGAGAGCGAGCTGAAGGAAACCGGCTGAGGCTCGCCCTCGACAAAACCGTCGGGGCCCGTCGCCAATACGCTGTCGAGCGCGTCGCTCAGTTCAGCGACCTCATCGGCAGAAAGAAGATTGCCGACGGTAAGAAAACCGTCGCGGTCGAAGTCGTCAATTTGTTGCTGGTCTAACATTAATTCCCCCTTATTGCATTTAATATTATCTCGTCAAATTGTATACGGGTGGACGGTCTGGTGGACGGGCCGGTTGCCGCACAACCATCCCGAAAAACGCCCTGTGTCGCACCCCGCAACCGGCCCTCGGAAACTTTGGCGGTCTTCACTGGTTTGGACGAGACTATTGCATTCGGCGCATCAGTTCGCCCTTGGCTTCGTTAAACACGCCGATTAGCCGTTGGCGTATTTTCTCGTCACGGAAGACCCCAATCTGCTCGGCCCAGGCGATGCCGCCCTCCATATGCGTCAAGAGATAATTGCCCTCCGTCGGCACGAAGGCACAGCGCTTGCCCACGTCGATATAGATCGGCGAAGAATGCGCCATCACGGGGCCGGCGTCGGTGTAGTGCGAACCCCAACAGCGTGCCACCACCCAGCACGAAAGCTCGGTCTTGAGCTTAAACTTGAGCTTGATCTGGTTAGTACCGTCCTTTTCGACTTCGCGTGCGACTCCCTCGCCATTGCAGATCAATTCTATACCGGTAAGCGGCCAGACGCTCTCGGCCACCGCCTCTACTTCGACCGTACCACCATTGCCCGGCAAGTGGATCTCCTCACCCATCTCCCGGCCTTCGATTTTGAGATCGATCACCGCGCCGGTGCTGGCGAAGGTCTGGCCTCGCTTCACCGCCTGGCACCAATTGTCGAAGGTAAATTCTTCAGCGTCGCGCAACTTGGCATACGTCCTGGAGCCGCCCAAAATTCGCCCATTCGACATCTTATCAGTACCGCCGACGATCGGCAATTTCTGCCCCACATTTAACCAGCGATAATAGCCCTTCTCCGCCGAGCTAACTTTCTCGCCCTCCCAGACCCAACACATCTCCGCGCCATCGGCGTGGCCGAGTACGATATTGGCCGCGTTCTCAAAATCGGGCAACGGCATATGCGGCATAATCACCAAACCACCCTGTTTTTTGCAGGCCTCGGCCCAATCGGCCATCAGCGCCTCGACCGCGCCGCCGATCCAGTCTTCGTTGGCCCCGCCGGTGCACATCGGCGCGATCATATCCTTGAGACCGAGCAAACTGATATGCCCGAGCACGTGCTGGCGGTTTTCCTGGCTGACCCACACCATATGCTCGTCGCTGCTAGTCGGCGACAGCCCACCGGTAAATTCCTCCCACGAGGTAAAAAGCCGTCCCCATTGGCTAGCCAAAAGATGCGTCACATTGAGATCCTCGCCCGCCGCCTCTAGATGCGCTGACTGCGAAGACAAAAAGTGCACATGCGTATCGCCCGAATAATAGCCGCGCTCCTTCATATCAAAAGCGCGTTTTATTTTCAGCGTTAGGTCGCGTTGACCGGGTTTGATCTCGACCAGTTCGCGCACCGGCTGGTATTCGAAGCCGCGCACCACTTCGGTGTAAACCGGGCCGACCGGTAAATCGATCTGGCAGGTACCGTCGATATAGGCGTAGGGCACACCGCCGGTCTTGCAATCGCCGCCCATATCCTCAAACCAGGCGATATTGACATCGGCCTGGTGGCCGTGCGGCGCTAGATAAGCGCCCTGCGGCGAGCGAAAATGTACGCGCGTGCCCACCGGCTGACCGGTATCGGCGTCTTCGACCCTAACATGCACCCATTGCTTGCCGCGCGGCCCGACGACTTCGATCTTGACCTTGCCCTGTTCGACCGTTTTCTCTTTGAGCACCTGCCCCCAGCGGATCTTCTCCTCAACACCCTCCGCCTTAACTTTAATCTCGCCTTCGGTGGAACCATGGATCTCCACATAGCCGCCATCAACCTGCTCTTGGCCACCGCGCCCCCAACCCGATTCTTCCGAGTGGAGAAAATCTGCATTAGGCACAAAAAGCGTATCCTGACGCACGACCTCGCCACGCTGCATCTCGACTTCGGGCGCACCCTTCACATCGACCCTGACCGTCACTTCTTGTCTGGCGGGCCAGGCAAAAGGATCGCTCACCTCATGACACAGTGTGATCCCCGCCAAAGCCAGCGCCGTGCTACCAGCCGCCGACACCTCGATCGTCGCGACCTCCTTCTCCGGCTCGGGGTTTTCCCAGTCGTATAGCCACCAACCCTGCATATCGTGGCCGTCGCGGGTAAAAGCACCCGTCTGGGTCATTCCATAGGACTGCGTGCGGCTGTTCAAAGGCTCAGCATAATAATTGCGACAATTGCGGCATAAAAAGGGATGATGCCCCCAGGGGATCTGCACGTCGTGCACCTCAAAACGCCGGCGCAACAGCTGTTCGGCCGCGCTACCGTCAGCATAGACCACGCGATAGGTCCCGATCGCCTCGCCCGTGCCCTCGACCGTAACGTGTTGACCTCCTACCGGCGCGCAAGCGTGCGCAAAAAGCACTCGCTGCGCTTTGGCTTTAACGACAATGCTCGCAGTATCGCCGATCCCGTCTTTGGCCTTTTGTGCGACCAATACAATGGATTGATCTGCCCCTTCCTCTCCCAGACTAAAGGGCACGCCCCAAAATTTTCGCTCGCCCCATGGCAAATTCACCAAGGGCGTATTGTCGGGTGTTTCGTCGGAAGCCGGCCAAAACCGGTATCCGTCTTCGGTCTCGCCATTGCCGCTGTTCGCGTTGTAGGCTTTGCTCAGATCTAAAGGTGTAAACAGATCACTCATAACCAATACCTTCCTTTAGGGGTTGCCGACCGTCAATATATCCCGACAACTAAACCTGATCAAGCAGCGTCTAGGACAGATGATAGTTCTCGCCCGGCGGCCGCTGATACGTAGCCGCCAACTCCGGTTCGACACCCGCCTCAGCAATCAGTTGCAAGAGCGCCGCGTGTAACCGTTTCGCTTCTTCCGGATGCTCTGTCAGCACATTCTTTTGCTGGCCCGGATCGGCGGGCAGATAAAACAGTTCCTCCACCCGCCGTTCGGGCATGCCGATATTCGCATAGGCCTCCGTGCGCACTGGTGGACTCTTGTACTGTAGGTCTTTGTTCGGCCAATAGATCAAACTCCATTCGCCATCAGTAATCGTCGCCGGCACCGTACCCCACGAGTCATCGAGGTTGCGGCCGGTGATCGCGTATTGCCGCGAACCTTCCCCCTCGCCGCGCAACTGTGCCGCAAAGGAATGCCCCTGTAAACCCGCCGGCGGCTCTATGCCAGCCAACGCGCAAACCGTCGGAAAGAAATCCACCGGCTGCACCAGTCCGCTGCTCCTGCCCGGTTTGGCTTCGGGGTGCTGTATCATCATCACCAGATGCGCCATGGGCTCATAGAGTTGGCCCAGATCGCCCCATGGTTTGCCCTGCAAGCCATGATCGCCAAAATAATGTCCATGATCCGACATCAGCATCACCAGCGTGTTCTCTTTGAGCCCGGTCAGTTCGATCGTCTCAAACAGCCGTCCCAACCAGCGATCGACCATCGTCACCTCGCCCGCGTAGAGCGCTTTAACGTGGTTGAGCTCTTTTTCGCTCATAATCTCTTTAGAAAAACCATACCACGGGTAGATCACCTCTTCGCCCTCGTAACCCGGATCGTAGAGATCGACATAATACTGCGGTGGGTCCCACGGTTCGTGCGGATCCCACGAGTCGATCCAGAGAAAAAACTGCTCCTGCTGATAATTCTTCTCCAGCCAGTGCACCGCTTCAGTGATCACGCGCGGGCCCAGGTAATCCGACTCGAACTGCCGCCGAGTCTGGTTCATCAAATAGCGTTTGGTACCTGCCTTGACCTTGGACTCGGCGGCGGGCAGCCGAATATCGGCAAAGCCATCGCTAATCCACGGCTCACCGCCCTGGCCGCGTATCCATTCGATCGAGCCAAAACCACGGTCTAGATGATTGCCCTGGGTCATAAACATTGGCGTGTCAAAGACCAGGCCGGTGGTATAACCCTGTGCACGCAGCTTCGCGGCCAGCGTCGGAATATCGCGCTCCATCTCGTCCCAGGTATTAAAGGGATGGCCCCAGCGCCCGGTAAACAGATCGCGACGACACGGCAACGTGGGAAACGAGCCAGCATAGGCCTTGTCGAAGACAACCGCTTCTTCGGCGAAACGGTCCATATTAGGGGTTTTGGCGTGCGCCTTGCCATTCATATAAGCACCGACATAGTCCGTGCGCAGCGAGTCGAGCATGATGCAGATGACGTTCATGCGATTCCTTTCGTTAATTCGTCTAGCAAACTAACAAAGAATGAGCCGCAAGTGAATAGTACCACAGCCCGGTCTTCTTGTTATTATATACTCCAGATTATGTAGATTGCGCCAACCTTGACGAATCACCACCTCTTTCCTTACCCTCCCGCTCTAACAATACCGGTCAAAATCGCCACCACTAGTGCAGCCAGATCTTAGACCAATAGCACCGCAAAGGAAAATCCCATGGCCGTCACGATCAAAGACGTCAAAACGATACTCACCCAACCGGCCGGCGCCAAGCTGATCATCGTCAAAATAATTACTTCGGACGACGGGCTCTATGGTTTAGGGTGCGCCACGTTTACCCAGCGCTTCCACGCCGTACACGTGGCCATCGAAGAACACCTCAAGCCCTTCCTCATCGGCCGCGATGTCGACCGCATTGAAGAAATCTGGCAGATGTCGATGGTCAACAGCTATTGGCGCAACGGACCTGTGCTCAACAACGCCATATCTGGCGTTGACCAGGCATTGTGGGACATCAAAGGCAAGCGCGCCGGCATGCCGGTTTACCAATTGCTGGGCGGCAAGTGCCGCGAAGCCGCCGACACCTATATCCACGCCCGTGGCGATACGGCCGAGGCCGTTGTCGAGAATATCCAGCAACTACAAGAACAGGGCTATCGCCATTTTCGCTGCCAATTGGGTAGCTCCAGCAGCGCTTCTTCATCAATGGGCACGCCCACTAGCGCACCCGAAGGCTCACTCACAGGCGCCTACTACGATCGCAAAGATTTAATGAGCAGCAACCTGCGCTTATTCGAGCACATCCGCTGTGAGTTGGGCTTTGCCATTGAGCTTATGCACGACGTGCACGAGCGGCTGCACCCCACCGATGCGGTAGGATTCGCCAAGGACATGGAGGAGTTTAAGCTATTTTTTCTTGAGGACGTCTTAGCGCCGGAAGACAACGACTGGTTTAGGAATATCCGCCAGCAGTGTTCGACACCACAGGCCATGGGCGAGTTATTTAACCACCCGCACGAATGGCGGCCACTGATCGAGGGCCGGTTGATCGACTTTATGCGCATGCACGTGTCGCAGGTGGGTGGTATCACCCCAGCGCGCAATGTTGCGGCCTTCGGCAATATGTACGGCGTGCGCACAGCCTGGCACGGACCAAACGATACCTCGCCGGTGGGTCACGCGGCGAACCTACACTTGGATCTGTGGGCGCCGAACTTCGGCATCCAGGAATGGTGCCGCTTCGACGAGCAGATCTACGAGATGTTTCCAGGTTTACCAGAAGTGCGCAACGGCTATATGTATGCCAATGAAAAACCGGGTCTAGGTATCGACATCGACGAGGATATCGCGGCGAAACACCCGTGCCATAATGAAGTGATCAACTGGACTCAGAAACGACTCCCCGATGGCAGCCCGGCGAGACCCTGAAGGAAAAACGATCACAAGCAAATCCTTACAAGCTCATACCGACCCCCGTATGCCCTGCGGAACTGTTCAGTAGCGAGACGAACTAAACCATGTCTACCCCCGCCAAAACCTTTGCCTTTATGCGCGGTAATATCCTCGTGCTCTCGATCTCGGGCGCCTTGGGCATGTTTTGCCGCAGCATGGTCTTTCCCTACGCGCCGCTCTTTATCATCTCGCTCGGCGGCAACCCCGCCGAGATTGGCATTGTTTATGCGCTTGGACCGCTCGGCGGGTTAATCGTCTACCCCATCGCCGGCTATCTCGCCGACCACGTCAGCCGCGCCAAGCTCATTGCCTTCACCGGCTACTTTTCCAGCCTGACCTTTCTGATCTATATCTTCGCTCCCAGTTGGCATTGGCTAGCCGCGGCCCGGCTACTACAGGGCTTTGCCGTATTGCAGCACCCGGCTTCTTCCGCGCTGATCGCCGACTCACTCACGCCCAAGAGTCGGGGACGCGGGATCGCAACCATGATAACGGTTTCGGGGGCGTTAGCCATTCTCGCGCCCTATGCCGCTGGCCATATGCTCGACTGGCAAGGCATTGACGCGGGGATGCGCATCCTATACGCCATTATGGCGGCAGCCTATGCGCTCGGTGCGACGATCAACCTAATATTTATCGAAGACACCGTAGAAGCTAAAACGGAGACGGTAGAATTTTCACAACTCTCTGCGAGCTTGAAAGATGCCTATTCGGGCATCCCAGCCCTGCTACAGCAATTCCCCCGCACGTTGCAAGCACTCACTGCGATCATCATTCTCGGTTTTATGGCCAATGGCGTCGCCGGTCCTTTCTGGGTCGTCTACGCCAACAACCATATCGGCCTAACATCAACGCAATGGGGTTTGGTCTTATTAATTGAAGCCGCCTTGGGCAATGCCGTGCGGATTCCGGCCGGTTTTCTCGCCGACCGTTACGGGCGCACGCGTTTTATCCTCGCGGCCCTGCTCTTGTCCACTGCGACCCTGCCCTGTTTTATCTTCGCACAAACCTTGATGCAGGTCATCGCATTGCGCTGCGTAGTCGCCATCACCATGGCCTTCTTCGGACCGGCATGCGGAGCGCTCTTGGCCGATACGGTCCCCAGAGATATTCGCGGGCGGGTGATGGCGGCGATTGGTCGCGGCAGCGTGCGCATCGGTGCAGCGACCGGCGGCATAGGCGGCCCAGGGGTGGGTTTTTTCACGATTATTCCGTTGGCGCTTGCCTCCCTAGCAGGAGGCCTGCTCTACGAATGGCACGAAGCTTCGCCTTGGTTTTTTTTGCTCGTGGCCACTGGACTATCCTTTGTTCTGGCCGTGTTTTTCGTGCGCGATTCGCAGGACGCGGAAGTGTAAACACCCCATAGCGTTCCGTCTTCGCCCAACAACCGTGGGCACGCCGAGCAATTGCGCAGTAAATTCACCCAGCTTTGGCCTGCCCTGGCTGATCTGTATCCTGCTACTAGCATCTGCTGATGCCCTATCTATTACTACTATAGCCAATTTTTCAATCGCTTCGACTCGGCGAGCTACTGGGATTTTTAGACCGCTTAATCTAGACAGCCGTTACGTCCAACCCGCAATTCAACCGCATGCACTACAACTCGGCCCGCTATGCTCACCGACTAGATCGCATACCGGGCCGTCTGTTATCCTGCAATTAAAGGGCGCTCACCGCCGGCGCGCCCCGCCGCGTCAAATTAGAGGCACGCCAACGCCGCCTGCAACTCTTCGACACTCGCCACCGCTACCAAAGCGCTGCTCACATTCTTGTTTTTGAGCACCCACGCCACCGCCGGCCCCGTCGGCGCAATCTCTTCGCCCGCCGGCGCCAATTCGCGCCAAGGCCCCGCGCTAAACGAATAGACCAGATCCAACTCGTGCCGCATGCTCTCGCCCAGTGGCGACAACTCGATCAGTGTCTCTTCCGTCGCTTGCGACCAGTCGGTCGAATTTTTGTGCTGCCAGCTCAAATACTGCCCGCCGAGCGCCTTCATAATCAACACGCCCTTGCCCGCTTTTGCCGCAGCCGCAATGCCCGATTCCTGCCCGCGACAGACATAGTTGTAAATCACCAGATCCGCGTCGGCTTCCGGCTCCGGTCCGCGATCTACATAGATCTGTTGATCTTTTTCGAAGTGGCGGATCAGACACAGCGACCGCACCTTGCCCGCATTTTTCAGATCGGCGATGCGCTCGCGCAAAGCCTCGTCCTCCATATAGCCGTAGTGGTGCACGCGCAAGATATCGAGCGCCTCGCGCCGCACATTGCTCAAATGCGAGTCGACCATCTCTTCAAGGGCATCGGCCTTGGGCGCACCGACCTTCAGTGAAAAATGGCGATCATCCCCAGGGCCTTTTAATTCGTCGGGGATATGCACCTCGTCCCCATAGCCCATATCAAAAAGGTTTATCCCCAATTCGGCCGCCCGCAAATAAATACGCCTTTTCTCTTCCGGCGGCGGGTGCATCGACTCCCCTTCCCAGTAATGAGCCAATAAGCCACCCAAAGCCACAGCACTTAAGCGCATACCCGTCTGTCCGAATTCTCGATATTCCATTACACCTATACTCTCTTGTTATGCCGGCGACACCAGCAACCGCATTCCTTCTCGACTCAATCTTGCTGCAAACTGCGCCACCGGTCGTAATAAATCCGCGTCTTCCCCCGCAATCCGTCGCGGATATTGTCGGCCATCCGCCAGACAAAGCGCTCTTCTACTTGCTGCGGCGAATCGCTATCCCGGTGTTGCGCCAGCGCACCCATCATCGCCAACCGCTCGGGCATGCCTACAGACGCGCGCCCCCGGTGAATAGTATTCCCGTTCCAGAACACGGTCTGCCCCTTCTTCAATACGATCTGCACCGCGTCGGATAACTCGACGAAGTGCTCGTTAATCAAGGCTTCGCGCTCCTCGGCTGTGCGATAGCGTTTCTGGCTACCTGGCACCAGCCATAGACAGGCGTCATCGACCAGCGCCATATGCCATTTGATTACCCCCTTGCGGTGGCGGCCAAGAATCTCCATTTCCACCGTTTTACTGCCATCGCGCTCCTCGTGGCTAAAATCGCGGTGCCAACCCGTGTCGTATGCCTCTGGCCCCGGGATGGCGAATATCGCGACCCAACCCAGCCGCAGATCCGGCCCCAATAACGCGTGCATGTACCGTTCGATAGCCTGGCAACCCAAATACTCGGCAAAAAGTGGCTCACTGAATTCGGGTGCAATCAAACCGAGTATATCACGCGTATTGTCACCCGGTCCTCCGGTGCTGATTCCTTCCGTCTTCGCCACCACCTCGCCCGACTGAACCTTGGCCACCGCCCGCCTAGCCGCCGCCGCTAACGGGGCCAACATGCCGGGATCGAAGGCATCATCGGCGATAAAATATCCATCCTTGTAGTATTGTGCTACCTGCTCTGCATAGGCCATACGCGTTTATTCCTCAGGTGGAGTCCATGGTATATCGTCTGCGAACAAACAACGCACCTGCTCGCTCAACCGCTCGGCCGCCTCAATACTGAGTGCACTCGAAAATACCATATGCGGGTCGTCGCGACGACAGAAAAAACTGGTCAGGCTATGACGGCTGTGCTTGCTGTGATTGGCAGTCGTCCCGTGCCACAGATGGCTATTCCAAACGACGACGGTGCCCGCACTCCCGAGCAACAACACCTCGTCCGGGTGCGGCGCGGTCGGATCATCGAGCGCGTCTTGGGGGTTTTCACCGCTCAAATGGCTGCCGGGAACCACCCGCGTCGCCCCATTTTTTTCCGTGAAATCCACCAGCATCCACAGCGAGTTGGCAACCGCGTAGCGACTCTCAGTCGGCGCAGGGCCATTGTAGTCGACATGTAAATTTTGCTGCTCGCCGCCGGGCGGATGCGGCCGGCCGTGCACGCCAAAAGATTTGACATGCCCGTCGAGCACATGGGCGATCGCGGCAAGCACGCGCGGCTTCTGCAAACACAGATCGAAACCCGGCGCTTTGTTTTGCATATAGCTTGACTCGGCCGGGCCACCCTCCCGGCCAGTTTTCTCTTTCGCGTAAACACCCTGCATCGCCGCGCGTATGCCCGCGATCTCAGCGGCCGACAACATCCCGGGCATTGGCAGGTAGCCCACCGTATCAAGCTGTGCCTTTTCTTGCGCAGTTAGCGTGTCGTCGCGTACCCCAAGCGCATGTAGCGCTTCCGATCTATTCATATCGCGTTTGATGCCGCATCAATCGGCCAAGTTACAACGCCCTCGCCGCCCAGCACAGTATACTCCCGCGCCAGATTCGCCACCGGGCAAGAATGATTGGGGATGATGCGCAGCTGCGCGCCGATCTCCAGGTCGTAATCGGCACGTGCTATCTTACCGTGTTCTTCCGACAAACCCACCACCACTAACCCATGCTGTAGGCTCAGATAGCGATCACAAGGATAAGCCATCCCAAAACCTTGCGCGTTGGCCATGCCGTGCCCGCCGGTATCCGAGGTAAGCGTTTTGGAACCCGCGTCGGTAATGAAAAAATTCGCATTCTTGCTGATCACCGTCGCCAAGACCGACAGCGCAACATCCTCGTGTTGCACGACACCGACTTTGATCGGTAACAAATCGAGAAAGGTGTAATTGCCCGGTCGGATTTCCGTTATGCCCTCGAAGCTTTCCGCCGCTAGTATCGTCGGCGTCGATCCAACCGAGACTTCGCGCACTGCGATACCCGCATCAATCAACGTATCGCGCACCGCTAATATAGTGGTGCGTTCAGCCTCGGCAATCTGCACAGCCACCTGGCGATCTTCTACGGCGTAAACTTGTCCTGCGTGTGAGAGGATACCGCAAAAATCCAACGACTCAGCCGCCTCAATTTGCTGCGCCAAGTCTATCGGCACCGCGCTTTCGGGATCAACCCCACAGCGATGCAAACCGACATCGATCTTAATAAATACACCTAGTGTCCGCGCCGCGCTAGCCGCTTGCCCGGCGGCGACCTCTACCCCGCACGCTGAATCGACGACGACGCGTAAATCCGCACCGGCCGCCGCCGGTTCCGCCCACAAGCGCGCAAAGTCACCAGGCACCACCATCGGGCGGGAAATAGTAATCGACTCGACCCCGCCCTTGAGAAAGACCAGCGCCTCGCCGACGGTTGCCACCGTTAACCCCGTCGCGCCCAGCGCCAGTTGCCGCCGAGCGATCTCGATCGACTTGTGCGTTTTCGCGTGCGGGCGCAACGCAACATCGTGCCTGTCGGCCAACTGCTGCATCAACGACAGATTGCGCTCCAGTTTCGCCCGATCGACTAATACCGCGGGCGTCGCAATATCTGCCATTTGCCTTAGATCATCCATTATGGCTTGTAGGGTTCACCCGTGCGCCGCAATTCCTTCGTCACTGCGATCTGGCACGTGACATAACTGCCCATATACCCGGTGGCGAAACCAGGCCGTGCGTCACCAATGGTCCCGACAATCATATTAGCGTATTCGTAGGTGGTATCGTAGCGGTCGATAAGCAGGGCCACCATTTCGGTCCAGGCCAAACGCAACGCCTCACCCCAGTGCTCGGCACGGGCGCTAGTAAGCCATTCCTCAGCGCTTTCCACCACTCCGGTCGTCTCGACCACCGGCGCACTACAAGGGAATCCTGGCGAACGACTCACCTTGAGCGTAATCGCCGCATCGATTTCGACCCCAGCACCCGTCAACTCACCATCGCCCATGCGCGCGTGCACATCGCCCAGCGAAAGCAAACCGCCGGGCTTCTGCGCACGAATATGCACGGTGCTACCCGGCTGTATCGCGTTGAAATCCATATTGCCGCCGTGGTCTATGCCGCTAGACGCCCACGACGCGAGTTGTATAACGCCGATCATCGGCCGTACCGGCACGACGAAGTCCGGCGGAAAGTGGATTAGCCCATCGCGCACTGCTGCCAGACAACGCCAATTACCCCAGTTGGGACCGCCATTGCGATAAAAGCCATAAGGGCCTACTTCCATATTGATAATTTCGATCGCCACCCAATCGTCCGGCTCGATACCCTCAACAAAAAAAGGGCCACCCGGCCGCGCATAACGGCGATGACTGTCGCCGGATATAATCTGGCCAGCTTTCAAGAAACCGGCGGCTTCGTAATCGTTGTCGGCCCCACCGATCGTTTCGATAACCACCGTCTCGTCGAGTGCTAGCCTACCGCGCACTTGGCCGATCTCAGGATCGTCCGGGCCACTATAAAAGGGGGTACGGGTAAAATGGCGCATTTGGATCTCCTTTGTATTCGTTGAAAATCGAGTTATTGACAATGCACGTCTGCTACAAATCGCCGTCGAGAATACATCAGCTGCAACTGCGCGGAAAACAGATAGCCCATGCGGAGCCTCAATAACTGTGTGCGGCTGAATCCGCGCTCAGACATGGCCCCGCCCGATCCCAATCACTCTCTACCGTTCGCTGTATTCGCCGCGGCCTTATCGCACAATCGCGGCAAGGTGGAAAACCGTCTTTGCCCTTATCGAAAATCTCTTCCAATACCGCGAAACAATCCTGTAACCGAAAGAGAACGGCTCTGCTCTGCCCGATCATCACTTCCCTTTGTAAACCGCGAACTTCGATCACCTGGTGATAACGCGCCTCATCGGTAAAAGGGCAGCTTCCATCGCGCCAAGCCCAAGTCCGCCCGTCGGGCATTTCACCATTGCGCAAACGCACCGGATAGGCCTCCGTCCGCACACCCAAACAAGGTGCATCTGTCGACATCTCGACTACGTGGTGAAAGGTATTCGAGCGATAATCGATCCCCAACAGCAGACCATAACCGTCGTCGGCCTGCAGCAGCCCCAAGGGTGACTCGGGCCCCATAGTTATCGTGCGATGGTG
>JACLAC010019405.1_pt1 | contig 39158 bp, 36 predicted proteins | sample 8027881 | NCBI WGS metagenome assembly JACLAC01 (sample SAMN15725517, study PRJNA655200) | protist metagenome | isolation source: fluorescence activated cell sorting (FACS) single amplified genomes of... | place: Spain: Blaines Bay Microbial Observatory, Mediterranean Sea | collected 2016-01-19 | reverse complement strand
TGGACGTTCTGAAGAAAGAATTGGTAATGTGTTGAGAGAGAGAGGAGGTTTGCCTGATGGTTTCGTAATATCGACAAAGGTAGATCGTGACATGGGAAATGGTATTTTTGATGCCAATCGTACCAGGCGGTCTGTTGAAGAAAGTCTGACTAGACTTGGATTAGAAAAAGTTCAAATTCTTCATTTGCATGATCCTGAGCATGCGCGTGATTTGCATGAAATAACTTGTAAAGGGGGCGCCACTGGCAACCTCCTAAATCCCACGCAACTTTAGGTGAGGAAGAAATTCCGCATTTACTAAAAATTATCAATGATAATCACCTTCCCAATTACTACCGATTTCGAGCCCTAAGAGTTCTAGGGCATTATCCCACTCCAGAGGTGTCAATTTTTTTAGAATCATTGCTTCAGCAGACTGCACCTCCTCTGTTGCTAAGACACGGAATAGAAGCTTATGCTTCAGCATTTTCAGACGACCGACCTCAGGCTGTTCGTGATCTAGCATGGCAGTTTCATGATCACCCTGATCCTGAATTGCGTTTAACTGTTGCCAGAGCAATTCGACTAATTAGTCCTGACGAATTCGAGCTTTGGATCCAGCAGGAACCAAAAGACTGGGTCCGTCAAGCTGCGCTGCAATAAAACAACTTGCTGCTGTCTTCAGCCATCCAACCTCAAAACCGAACGATCCTCGCCTTAGGCTCGACGGGACTCCTATCCATCTGTTCTCCAGCACTAAGTTGGAGTGGCACACCTTTTCTAATCTGGATTTCATTGGTCCCCCTTGGAATTGCTCTGTATGGAGCAACTGCTAAGCAGGGAACTTGGCTAGGCTGCTGTTTCGGAACAATTCTCTGGACCAGCCAAACCTGGGGCTTTCATACCACTCTGACCTATCAACCAGGTTTGCCGTGGTGGATCTCAATCGGTTTTTGGCTATTTCTTTGTCTCATTGCTAGCATTCCCTATTTGATTTTCGGGCTATTAATGACCCATTTGAATTGGATTAAAAAACCAGCTGGAGCGTTTCGGACTGCACTGTTGTGGGTTGGCTTGACCGAGTGGATTCCCTCTTTTGCACCAGTTTTTCCAGTTCATACCCTAAGCCAACAGGCTGCTTGGTTACAGGTTGTTCATTGGGGAGGAACTCCAACCCTGCATCTACTATTGATTTGGGTTAATTGGTTAGTTGTACACAGCTTTTTACGATTTAAACATGACTATCGCCGATTGAGAAACCATCTGATTTTAAATGCCTTCATTCCAGTTATCATTTTCAGTTGGGGTAGTTATGAATTACACCGAAATAACAATCACCCCTTCCAAGAAATACAGATTGGCTGGGTTCAACCTAATTTCACCTCTATTCCAAATGAGGAAAATCACCTTTCAAAAGATCAACTGCTTAGTCTTTTGAAGCAAAGCACTGAATTGATTCAGAGTCACCCAAAAATTGAAACCGTTTTCTGGCCTGAGGTTCCATTCCCATTATCTTGGGTTGATCAGGAGGAGCAAAGGCAACAGATCAGAAAGGCAGTAGTAAAGTGGCAACGTCCTCTTTTCATGGTATCCAGTACCGTTGATGACCCAAAAGTGATTCGTGGGGAGCGATTCGCTTACTACAATGTCGCTCAAATGATTGGCTCGACGGGCATTCTAAAAGCCTCACAAATAAAGCAAAAGTTGGTACCTTTCGGCGAATACCTACCAGGAGAGGACAGTTTCCCATTACTAAGAGATTGGTTTCCAAATGCCCGTCGATACCTACCTGGCAGTGAACTCAACTTGCTTCCCTGGGCGGAAGAAAGTTCAGTTCTAGCAGCTATCTGTTATGAAATCGGATTTGAATCAATACTCAAGCAAGCCTTAGAATCTAGGCCTCGTATTGTTTGGAATCCCGTCAATGATGGCTGGTTCCCAGTCTCCATGGCGGCCTGGCACAGAGCTCTTGCTCAATTCAGCAGTGTAGAAATAGGGTTGCCACTAATTCGGGTTAGCAACTCTGGCTACACTGTGATAACAGACACTCGGGGAATTGTGCTTCAGACTGGAGAATGGGATCAATCAGTTGCCAAAACAGTGAAAATCCCTGTTCCTGAGCAATCTGGGCCCTGGTTACATATTTCTGAAATTGCTCGCTGGATTCTGCTTGGCTGGGTACTACTTGACGTTGGACTAGGATTACTCCTGAGGAATCGCGAAAAAGATTAACTCTATTCATCTTCATTAATTCATTTCTTGAAGAATCGCACTATTTTTGTAGATTTTAAGATTCATATTATTTCATTACTTTGAATTTTGGTCTGGTTTCTTTGCTATTCAGAAATTAAGGACTAAAAGCCGAATTGATTGATTACTTTCACGATCCTCCAACATACTGAGGTAGCCTTGCATTGGAAAGATAAATATAAACGTCCAAATGACGGGTGCTAGCCAATTTGAAAAACTGTTCATGATTTGTTTTTCGTTGGTGTTTTAAACAGAGTTACTTTCGTTTGTTCGCCTTGAGGAGCAGCTCGAATCAGGGTGTTTTCCCCTACCATCACCTCGACAATACATTTTTTACTTTCACTGTAAGAGCCTGCCTTGTCTCGTATGCTGGTGAGAGAGCGAACCAGGCGATTTTGATTTTTTCGCCACTCGATGAGTGTGTTATCGTTCATGAGTAACAATGCTAGGCACTTCCCACCCTGTTCAAAATCTGCGCGTACTTTTAATAATTCAGGGTACTCTTTGTGAACTTCTTTGACAAACTTCATTGCAGGTGTGTTTTCATTTTCTTTTGCGTTATTTTTACCACTACTACCTGAGGCTTTTTTTCCTGACTTCTCCTGGCCAAAATCCATATTCCCATCTTTAGGTTTTGGGCTATTGATGGGTTTTTCTTCAACTGAGGCTGTTGGTTTATCTTCTTTGAAGACTTCCTTGAATAGATCTGTGTAGGTGTTGATGATAGCTATAGTAATCACTAGGAGAAGTATGATGCCTGCGATAGCTAATATTCTCTCTAGTTTCATTCTATCCCCCCTTTGCGGCTAAAATAGCCATGCTTCAATTCGTGAGTTCCAATCCAAACAAGGCCCATGAGCTGGAAAAAATTTTGCAAATTCCCATCCAAATGAACCCACTGGAACTAACTGAGATTCAGACAGATGACCTCACAGAATTGGTGATACACAAAGCCAGAAATGCCTTTAAGTTAAGCCCGTCTCCCCTGCTTGTTGAAGATACTTCCCTATATTTTGAGCATTGGAGCAATCTGCCGGGACCATTCATCAAGTGGTTCATAAAGAGTCTCACCCTAGAAAAATTGGTAGAACTACTGTCTCAGGGAGAAAATTTCAGAGCTCGTGCAGTCTGTGTACTAGCCTTCACTTCTGATGGCGAAAAAGTGCATTGCTTCGAGGGAGAAGTTTTTGGAGAGATTGTTGCCCCAAGAGGTGATCATGGATTCGGATGGGATTCAATTTTTCAGCCGAATGGAAGTCGAAAAACTTTTGGGGAGATGACTTTTACTGAAAAACAAAGCTTCTCGATGAGAGAAAGAGCTGCACTTGCGTTTAAGCATTTCGCAATATCGCTGGTAGAGCAAAATTGACATTTTCATCAACAAGTTTCAATTCTCTAACAATATGTTGAGGAGCCAACTCACAAAGCTTTGCAACGATGCTTTGTACAACATCTTCGGGAGCTGAGGCCCCAGCGGTTATGCCAATAGAATCCACCCTTTCCACATCTGTCTTCTCAATCTGAGAAGCTTCCTCGACTCTGCGAGCTTCGGTTCCCTGGGCCTTAGCAACCTCAACCAGCCTTAATGTGTTAGAACTATTTGATGCTCCAACCACTAGGATTCTTTCAACCTGCGAAGCCAGTTCCTTGACAGCATTTTGACGGTTTTGAGTCGCGTAACAAATGTCATCCTTGGGGGGGCCTTCAATGCCTGGAAAACGTTTTTTTAAGATCTTTATTATTTCAAAGGTGTCATCGAGCGAGAGAGTAGTCTGGGTTAAATAGGCTATTTGATTTGAATCTGTGAGCTGAACTTTTTCAGCATCTTGTATAGTTTCAATAACGATCATTCGCTCTGGAGCTTCACCCATTGTCCCCTGAACCTCGACGTGTTCGGCGTGGCCAATGAGCAGAATAGTGAAGTTTTTGCGCCGGTAACGTTGCGCCTCTCCATGCACCTTGGTAACAAGAGGACAAGTTGCATCAACCATTTCCAAGCTTTGTTCCCTGGCTTGTTGTCGTACTACTGGAGAAACCCCATGTGCAGAGAAGATGGCATGAGATCCTTTTGGAATGTCCTTGATTTCCTCAACGAAGATCACACCCTGAGCCTGTAATCGTTCTACAACTTGTCGATTGTGCACGATTTCATGGCGCACATAAACGGGTGGTCCCCACTTCCTGAGTGCCTTTTCTACAATCAGAATGGCTCGGTCAACTCCAGCACAGAAACCGCGTGGACTAGCGAGCACAATTTCCAACTTTTTTTCATTCATTGAATTACAAGAGTAAACAGGTCCATGAATAACATGTCATTATTTGTGGGTTTTTGCTGATTAGTGTGCTTCTAACCAATTGTCTCCCAAACCGATTTCTACGACAAGTGGAACTTCTAAGACAATTACATTTTCCATTTCTTCTTTGATGATCGCACGGGCTTTTTGAATTTCTGATTCCGGGACATCGAATACCAACTCATCGTGAACTGAGAGAATCATTCGAGTATCCATTGCATCATTGCGGAGTCTTCGTTCCACAGAAATCATGGCAAGCTTAATAATTTCAGCTGCACTACCCTGAATAGGGGTATTGATTGCTGCGCCTTCTGCAAGTCGCTTTGATAAGCCTCTTCCATTTATGTCTGGTATAAGACGGCGGCGTCCCAGAAGAGTAGTTGCATAACCCTCTTTCCGAGCTTTTTCGAGAAAATGTTCCTGCAATGCGTGGATGGTGCTGTAACGTTGAAAATATGCTTCAATAAATTGCTTCGCTTCGGCTTTCGGAGTTTGGGTCACAATAGAAAGCCGTTCTGGGCCCATTCGATAAATTAGTCCAAAATTGACCTCCTTCGCCTTGGATCTTTGTTCTCTGGATACTTCTTCAGTTTTAATCTGAAAAATCGTAGCAGCAGTCAATGCGTGAATGTCTAGCTCATGCCTGTAGGCGTCTAAAAATGTAGGATCTTTTGAATAATGTGCAGTAACACGAAGTTCTATTTGACTGTAATCTGCAGCAAGCAGTTTATTGCCGGGTTTAGAAGGTAAGAACACCTTACGGATGCGACGACCTTCGGTACTACGAACTGGAATATTCTGTAGATTGGGATTATCGGACGACAGCCGGCCTGTTGCAGTTGAAACTTGGTGAAACGTTGAGTGAATTCTTTTTGTTTTTGGGTGAACGTAAGTCGGTAATTGATCAATGTAGGTGTTTTTGAGTTTGTTTAAAGAACGGTAGTCAAGAATAGTTTTAGGAAGTGGATATTCACTCATTTTCTCCAAAGTTTCTTCATCTGTGGAGAGTCCCATACCGAGTTTAATTTTTTTGGGTTTGACACCACAAGCTTTGTGCAGTTTGAATTTTTCATATAGAACTTCTTGAAGTTCAACCACAGAGTTTAGATTGAACTCTTTGTCAGCGATGCTGTGAACTTTAGATCTCAAGTCGTTTAATCGTCTTTCGAATTCTTCTGAGATTTCTGATAATTGCTCAGTGTTTACTCGGATACCCTCGTATTCCATTGCAGCAATACAATGTGCAAGGGGCAACTCTAGGTATTGAAATAAATCTGTTAGTTGCTTCTGCTTTAACTGATTCGACAAGTTCTCCCAAACCTGAAGTGTTGCTGCTGCACGTTCTCCAAAATACTTTCCTCGTTCCGGATCAGTTTCAGCCAGCATCGAAAGCTGTGAAGAAGAGTTGCTTGAAAGCTGTTGTGTAAGTTTTTGATGAAGACGCCGCTGAACAAGAAAATCTAATTCAAAACGCTTCTCCAAAGAATCTGTCAGATGAGCAGCAATCATCAAATCTCCAACAATGCCCTGAACCGATATGCCCTGATTCTGGCAAAGTTGACACATCTGCTTGATATCACATACTACTTTAGGGATAGATGCGTTTTCGAGCAGTTCCTTAAGTTGTTTAGGAATTGCCTCACCAAATGGCCAATAGATGGCTTGTTCACATTGGGTGCTTAGGGCTATCCCCATCCATTGGACATCATGCTGATTGGTGAAAATTGCGTCGGCAACCATCGCCAATGGTGTTTCAGGTTTTATTGAGACTGAGGAAATCCAGTCCTGCCATGAATTTCCCGTAATGAGTTCAGTTTTAACTTTGATTGATTCGGGGGCGTGATGGTTTTCCGGTTCAGAATTCGATTGGGGATAATGGCTTGATTTTTTTAGATGCTTGGTTGGGCTCGATTTCGAAACTGATGCTAGGCGCTTGAGGAGGGTATTGAATTCGAGCTCTTCAAGGATTTGATGAAATTCGATATTTTCTGAAAGTTTCATTTCACTGGGCTTCAAATCATCGAGTTGAATGCTCAAAGGCACTTCTCTGAAAATTGTCACCAATTCTCTTGAAAGAAAGGCTGCCTCTCGACCATTCTCCAATTTTGTGCGGAGTGAAAAACTATTGATATTGGCTAAGTTGTCATAGACCGAAGGAATAGATCCAAATTCTTGAATTAACTTAATAGCTGTTTTCTCACCTACTCCTTTCACACCAGGAATGTTATCGGAGCTATCGCCCATTAGCCCTAATACTTCAATGACTTGCTCAGGTGTACAGCCAAATTTTTCGAAGACACCTGCTTTCCCGACGCGGTCACCGTTGTGGTTCAGTAATGTGATTTTATCAGTAATTAACTGCATGTAATCTTTGTCACTGGTGACCATGACACCCTCTAAATCAGAGTCAGCGCACCAATACATCAGTGTGCCAATGATGTCATCAGCTTCGTAACCGGGCAAAATCAGGTAAGGTAAATGAAGGGCTTCAACAAGTCTTGGTAGATAGGGTAACTGCTCCACCAAATCTTCGGGCATTTTTTCTCGGGTAGCTTTGTAGGCCGGAAATCTCTCATGTCTGAATGTTGGTTCACCTGAATCAGAAGCAACCGCCAAGTATTCGGGTTTGTCCTCCTCTAATATTTTAAGAATTTGTTGAATTACTCCTCTCAACCCGCTCGTATTGAGGCCTTTTGAGTTGATCAAGGGATTCCGAATCATTGCAAAATAACTACGGTAGAATAATGCCATCGAGTCAATGGCGTAGAGGCTTGAGGATACTGACATCTTTGATGCTTAAGTAATAGCGGAGGCTTAAATCAGTTGGGACGATTGGAGTTTAATTCCTTCAAAAATGCGTATTTGAGAAAGGTGTAAAAGAATGTACTAAAACCTGCAATTAATCCTGGAAAACCGTCTCTGAATCCTTGTCTCAGAAAATAAAGACGAAAGAACGCAATGAGAGGATTTATGAACAGGTTCCAGTACCGGAATTTCCTGTTTCGTTTAGAATATTCTTCTGCGGAAAGTTTTGCATAATTCAGAGTCTTTTCGAAGTGATGGGTTATATTTCGGTAGGAATAATGGATGAGGGGTGACTCAAGTGTAATTATTGAAACCCCAGAATTTTTTAATACTAGATCCTCGTGAACAATTTCTCCGACCCATTCTGGATTAGAATCGCGATTGACAAGCCGTGTTTTGACATCTGGGTACCATGCATAATTCAAAAGGCGGCCCAGATAGAAAGTTTTGCGTTTTAATGCATAGGCTCTTGACGGATCTGATGAACGTATCACTCGTTCAATTTCTCTGGCCAGTTCCCCAGATAACTCCTCATCAGCATCGAGGAATAAAAGCCAATTTCCTGAGGTTATAGTCAGGGCATGATTCTTTTGCTTTGAGTAACCTAACCATTTTTGGATAACAAATTTAGCTCCTGATTGTTTTGCAATTAACTCGGTTTGATCCGTTGAACCTGAATCTAAAACCAGAACTTCAATTTCCAGCATCGACTCTTTAAGTTCACTTAAGCTTCGAAGTGTTCTGGGTAAATTTTTTTCCTCATTTAAAGTAATTATGACAACACTTAAACGCATTTGTAGCTGAATATATAAGACAAAGAGTTAAATTAGATTGAGTTGCTAGAATAATGTAGTTGGTCTCAGATAGATAAATTAGACTCTCGAAGAGAAGTGATCTAAACAAATTTTTTTTATCAAATCTTGAAAAAGATGCCTTACGTGTTGTTGTTGGAACTTGATGCCCAAATCTATATCAGCAAGATAAAGCTGAATATTTTCTAGTTCGGTTACAGTAAAGCCTTTGGCATTTAAGAAGAGTTGGCGTCCAATAAAAGGATGGATACGCAGTCTGGAAAAAATTTCTGCTTCAGATAGCCGTTCGTTCAAAAAATATTTAACTAGTAGGAGTCGGCGAATTTGAGAGGTTAGTATACCAAAAAGCTTTATGCCATTTCGAGGATTTTCCTTGAGATAAGTTTCGAGAAATTCTAGAGATTTAGAGAGTTCTTTTTTTGAAATGCTCTCACTCAGAGTATATATAGAATAGTGTTTATGACCCCTCACAAACTTACCTAGTTCATGTGGTTTAACCATAGGGCCAACACCCAGCAAGAGCGCAAGTTTTTCTAACTCATGGTCCAAATCATTAAGATTGTTACCAACTAATTGAATCAATTCGATAGCCACATTTTCAGGAATTTGTAGGCCTTTGCCCCGTGCGCGGTGGCGCGTCCATTCAATGGGTTGATCATTATCATAGGCAACAAATTTACGAACCCTGCCACTTTTCTTACATGCAACTAAAAGGGGTTTGCTTAAATCATTTTCGCGAATTGTATGACCACAAAGAACTAGGTACGTTTTCTCCAAGGGTGAATTGAGAAAATTCAAAATAGCATGAAACAAACGTGTTCCCTTACTTTTGTCACTTTGACTTCTTGGAGTCTTGACACCTTCAATATGGTCTAGACGCAACACCCGACTCTCTTCAAAAAAAGGAAGTGATTCAAGGCTTTGAATTAATTCACTGAGTTGGCCTTCATTCTCACTTCCCTTCAAAATTTCTTCAACACTGAAGCGCTGAAAACCTAGTTCACGCGCGTCATTTGGTAAGATTTTATTTGTAAGCTCACGTACCTGCTCATCTATCAGGAGTTCCTGATTACCATAAAACAAGAATATCTGTGGATGCTCCCTCATTAGGTTTAGCACATATGAAATCGAGAAATTTTCTGTCTCACTTCCATGGCTGACGCCGCTTCATTCAAAGCAAAATCTGCAATCTCTTCTGCCTCTGCAAGAGTAAACATAGACATTCGCTCCTTAACCAGAGGAATCAATGATGCACTCATTGAAAGTTGGCGTAATCCAAGGCCCACCAGAATGACACTACCGTCTGGGTCTGAAGCCATTTCTCCACATAATTCTAAGGGCATACTCACTTTTGCACAATTCTTGGTCAAATGTTTAATCATTTGGAGCACTGCAGGATGTAATGGATCATATATGTCTGATATATTTGAATTGTTTCGATCTACTGCCAGTACATATTGTGTTAGATCGTTTGAGCCAATTGAGCAGAAATCTATTTCTGACATCATTTTGTGGCTAATGAAAAATGCAGCAGGCACCTCAAACATCACACCAATTTTTAGTTGTGGTGCTTGAAATCCCTCTTCAATCAATTCTTGCCGACACTCCTCATAAATTCCCTTAACACTCTTAACCTCCTGTAAATTTGTAATCATTGGGAACAACAATCGAACATTTTCACGTCTTTCAGTAGCTAGGAGAATTGCCTTGATTTGAGTTTTAAGAACCGCAGGTTGTTTCAACTGTCTTCGAATAGCTCGGAATCCTAGAAACGGATTATCCTCTTTTTGAAACCCCATGTAGGGAGCAGCCTTGTCCGCTCCTAAGTCGAGAGTGCGAATCACTACTGGGAAATCTTTCGGCACCCTTCCAATGATTTTTCGATAAGTCTCACATTGATCTTCAAGTGATGGGTAGCTGTCCAAGGATAAGAAATAAATTTCAGAACGATATAACCCAATACCCTCAGCCCCAAAGTGTTTTAATTGTAGAGTTTCACTTTCTAAGGCTACATTTGCCAAGATATTTATGCGCTCTCCGTCCTTGGTCAAGCATGGGAGAGTTCTAAATCTCTCAAGTTGGCTACGATGGCGATCCTGGGCTACCAGCAGTTCAGAGAAGTCCTCAATCGTTTCCTCACTGGGTCGCATGACAATTGAACCATTTGTTCCATCCAAGGCAAGCATATCCCCCTCATGAATTTCATGAAGAGACGCTTCACTAACGCAGATTGCAGGAATCAAAAGGGATCGCGCAAGGATGGCAGCATGTGAAACAACCCCACCGCTACAAGTGATGATCCCTTTAATTTTTGTACCATCGATTCGGGCGATATCACTTGGTAGAACCTGCTTTGCTACAAGGATTCCCTCTTTGTCTGTGATCTCCCCGAATCCATGACCCAAGTGATGTAGCAACCGAATTCCTACATCTTTAAGATCATGGCTTTTCTCTCGTAGATACGGATCTTCTATATTGTTGAATGCGATCAGGTATTCGTGGATAACTTGGTAGATAGCCCATGCGGCACTATTGCCCTGGTCAATATACCCTTCAATCTTTTCCTGAAAAACATAGTCTTCCATAAACATAATATGTGCATGGAAGATTGCAGCCTCGTCAGGGCTTACTAAGCCTGAGAGTCGGTCAATCAAGCCTAGGACATCTTTTACTGTTTGTTCCAGCGCAGCATGGAAAGCTTTGTTCTCTTCATGAATGCTCCATGGAGAGGTCCGGAGTGGCTCATCCATTGAGCCTTGTTCAAGAACGAGGGCTTTTCCTATCCCAACTCCTTCGGCTACCCTTTGACCTTTTAGCGTATACGTCTGAGGTGCTGGACGAGAGAAATCAACTAAGGTGTTGCTATCCAATTCCTTAATCAACAAAGCCTTGGAGACAAGGCCTGCAATTTGGGAGGCAATGGTTGTCATCAAACGTTCTTCGTTTTCTGAAAAACTTCGACGTTTGAGGGTATGCACTGTGAGTACACCGATAGCACGACGGTAGATAAGAAGTGGCACTCCTAGAAAAGATTGGTAAACTCCTTCACCAATATTTGGGAATAGTTTGAATCGAGGATGTCGATGCATCTCGAGTACTTGTAATGGACGAGATTCCTGCAGAACGAGACCCGTGAGTCCTTCATCAGGTCTCATGCTGACAGCATCGATTGCCTCTTGCACCAAGCCGATTGTGGACTTTAGGCGGAGTTGATTTTCATGTGCATCGTAGGCGTAGATCGCGCAGGCATCGACCCTCATGCGTTCCGCGATCATTTTGGCAGTTTGTTGAAGTGTTTCGTCAGCGTTATGAGAGGTAGTGATGATTTGGCTGATGTCAGCCAAAATTTGTAGGGCAGCGCCCTGGGATAATTGGGTCTGATTCATCGAATACTAACTTATAATCATAAGGCGTTCTCATCAACCTCGCCGGTTCTGATTCGAAGTACCGTGTTCAGTTCATAAACAAAGATTTTCCCATCCCCAATTTTCCCAGTCTTTGCTTTGTCTTGGATCACATGGAGAACTTGTTCGAAATTTTCGTCTGACACAGCCACTTCTACCTTGATTTTAGGTAGAAAATCAATCTCGTATTCTGCCCCACGGTAAAGTTCTGTGTGGCCCTTCTGTCTTCCAAAACCCTTAATTTCTGAAACAGTGAGACCTTTGATCCCAATTGCGGCTAAGCCGTCTTTTACTTCATCAAGTTTAAAAGGCTTAATGATCGCTTCAATCTTTTTCATTATCTACTCCTATTACTTAAGATAGCAATTACCCTCCCCGAACTTTGAATCTGAAATTCTTCAACGCTTGTGCCAGTGCATTAATACTCAGCATTGATCAGGTTGCAGAGAAGAATGGTTATAAGTAGTTGCCTAAAATTTAGACAGAATGCCTAATTTCTTTAAGATCCCATGTTTTTTTTGCAACTTATTCAGTTTTATTCAGTTTTATTTTCCAGTCCAACACCAAACTTTCATTGTCAGGCAGCTGATATAGTTTTTTGTCAAGCCTGATTTCCAGTGCTTTAGGATCACCAATAGTGAGGATATAGAATTTCTTGGCTGTTTCCCAACTTTGAATTTCCCCAGCCTTGAGATAGTAAAGCGAAGGTTGTTCGCTATCAGCTTGAACAACTATCCAAACTGATTTTTTTGCTCGCAATTCGAGAATTGGAAAATTGGTATTAATTTCTGTTGGAGCTAAATTATTTTCTGATGCTTCTACAGGAAAAGTTGGTATAATTTCTTCAGTTTCAACACTTTTTTCGATCGCTGGATCAATTTTTTCCTTTTTGCTAATTTCATCATCAGATCTCTTTCCATGATCATAAAAAAAAATATCATCAACTTTTGATTTAGTTATTGAATCTTTAGCCGTTCCAATGGGGGCTTGAGTCTGTGTTGCATCATTATGCTCATTTTGGTTTCTAGAAATGGAGTTGTCTTCCTCTGCAATATTAGTTTCTGTGCTATTTTCAGACGAATCCCATGGATTCAGTTGCCAAATCAACAAAAGCCCAGCTGCCAATCCTAACCCAGAGATCCATTTGCGGGGATTAATACTTTTTGGTTTGCTTTTAAATGAATCCAAACGATCAGGAGTGATTTTTTCTTCAGTTGTGGGCTTTTGCTCAACAACTTCTTCCAACGACTCCAATTCTAAAGGAGGTATCTGTAAGAACTGAATATAGATCCTCAAAAAACCTCTCATGAAAACCTTGCCCGGTGGGGCTTCTAGATTTCCTTCTTCCAAATGCCGAAGAACTAATACATCTAATCGTGTTTGACTAGATACATCTTCCAATGACCAGTCTTGAGAAATCCGGTGATTTCTGAGAAGTTGGCCTAATTGCTGTTGGTAAGTGATGTTTTCTGATGTGGTAGCCATTCAGGCTCTTTTGTCAACTTTCATGATTTGCTCGTAAATCAGACGGACTTTGTCAGAGGTTTTTCGTAAAGTACTTGGGAGATTATCAAATTGTCCTTGGCAACGGAGAAGAGTTTCTAAATGCACTGTTTGAGATTTATTGAGATTAAGAGAATTTACGGACTGGTCAAATAAAAGACGAAGAGCTGTTTCAATTTGTCTAATCCAGCGATAAGCCTCTTGTAAGAAATTGACTTCATCTGAGGAAATCAGACCTTCATTCCTAATGACTTCCAAAGCTTTCAACGTTTCTGTAGTCCGTAATTTGGGAAATTTGTGCACAAATTTTAACTGAAGATACTGTGTCAAAAATTCAATGTCTAGCAAACCACCCTTACCCTCCTTCAAGTTTTTTTGTTGAAAGGTCTCACCAGAAAGTTCATCTTCTTTTCGCCCTCTTAAGTAGGTGATTTGGCGATGCAGATCGTCAGGGATTTTCCAATCATAGGCAGATTTGGTTAACAACTTGTCTACAGATTTTCTCCAATTTTCATCTACATCGCCTCCTACAACCCTAGCTTTAATAAGTGCTTGGTGCTCCCAGGACTGTGATTGTTGATGATAAGCATCGAACGCATTCATCGTAGTTACGAGTACCCCAGCATTCCCAGAGGGTCTCAATCGCGTATCTAACTTGTATGCGTAGCCACAACTGGTGACAGAGGACAGATAGGATATAATGCGCTTTATCAATTTTGCGTAAAAGACCTGGTTTGATACTTGGAGTTGGCCATCAGTTTCCCCGATACCTGAATAAAGAAAAATAAGATCCAAATCAGAATGATAGGTTAACTCCATGCCCCCAATCTTTCCCAAGCCAATAATACTGAATTTCGCAGGTTCCCCATTTCCATCTCTCGGTATACCATGACGCTGAATTAGTTCTCTAAAACAAACTTCATGAGCTTTTTGAAGAACAATCTCAGCAAGTATCGTCAAGCCATGGCGAGCTTGGTTGTATTCAAGGAGACCATCTAACTCTGCACTCCCTAAGAGAAAGGTCTGTGTATGCTTGAAGCGTCGAATGGCATCCAACTCTTCTTCCTTGTGGGTGCTCTCACTTATAACCCGGTCAACTTCCACCTTTAACAGTTTAGCATCAATTCGTAATTCTTTTGGATCAAGTTTGTTCAGCAAGTCTGTGTTGGTCAATAGGTGATTCCACAAAGTGTCACTGGTTGCTGCAATTGAAGCTAAGCGACTCCAAGAGGCTGGATGCTTGTATAGGGGGCTGTATTTCTCAAGCTGAGCACCTATCGTTTCAAAAAGACGATAGAATCGCTTTTCCAGCAGATCTTGCCCAGATTGTCGAAGGATAGGTGTGAGTTGCCTTGCCAGTAACTCTAATAATTGATCCTCCTCTTTTCTGAAATTTCTAAGCCTTGTGCTGTTACGAAGTGCTGCCTCAACTTCAAGATGCTTCTGATCAAACAAACCACTGAAGATACTACGAACTCTTGCCATAGTGTTACGGAGGTGATGCAACATGCTCTGTCGATCAGCCTCTGCATTTGAAGAGTAGAAGCCCATCATTCGCGCAAAGCACTGTTGCTCAAATTGGGTACTTGGTAATGTGTGAAGTTGCTGTTCTTCCATCATCTGCAATCGATGTTCATACTTTCTTAAGATGAGGTAGCATTTTCTCAGTGTGCTTCCATCTTCAACAGAAATAATTCCTGCCTGAGTAAGCGCTGACAATGCTTTCAGAGTATTTTGTTTCCGTAACTCAGAACGGATTCCTCCATAGAGCAATTGAAAAATTTGAACAAAAAATTCGACCTCTCGAATACCACCTACACCTAACTTTACATTAAGTTGACTCTCTCGAAGATGCTCTTTTTCAATCCTCTCTTTGATCTCAATAACACCTTCTAAAAGATTTTCGTCGACGCTTTTTCGGTAGATGTAAGGATTAATTGACCTAAAAAAGATCTCTTCAATCTCTTTGTCTCCAGCAACATAAGATGCCTTAATTAGGGCTTGCTGCTCCCATAGTTCTGCTTTTGACCAGTAGTAAGCTTCTACCTGCTGCAAAGGCAAAACAAGTGCGGAGGAATCACCTCCTGGACGCAAGCGCATATCAATACGAGCCAAAAATCCTTCTTTTGTGTGCTCGGTGCACCATTCAATAAAGGTTCTAGCAATTTTTTGACGAAGCTTTTGGTCTTTTGCTTCATCGCCTGTGATGGGATTTTCATCATGAACAAATATTAGATCAACATCCGATGAATAGTTTATTTCTTGGCCACCCAATTTGCCCATACCTAGGATGAGAAAAGGCGGGCGTATTTCATTTGAAACCAAAGATTTGCTGGACAGTTCAAACTGCCTGGCTTCAAAAGTGGCGGCACGGAATGTCCAGTCAAGCGTGATTTTAGTCAACGATGTAAGTTCCGCTAAAATTACTTCTTCTGTTGCAAGTTTTAGTAAATCACGGACTGTCAGTCGGTAATATTCTTGGTATTTAAAACTGCGAATGAGATTCTTTAAATCTTCAGAACTCCAAGTTTTTTTTGATTCAACTCTGTCAGTCAGGGTTTCTGAAAGCTCAGCATCAAATCTTGGTTTTTCTAAATTGTTCGATACCCTTAAATCTTTTACCCAGCCTGGGTGGCGAATCAGCCTTCTCGAGAGAAAATGACTGTACCCTAGGACGGCTAGTGACTGACTTACACCTGGCTCATCTCCTTCAAGGCAATTGGGAAAATGTTCGAGAAGATTTTCTAGATCTGCGACTGCCTGCTGGGGGAATGGAGCACATGTGATCCAGGACTTGAATTGATGAGAGATATTTAAATTTCTCCAAGAAATTGAATCAAATCCAGAGTTTATTTGTCCGTCATATTGGGGTTTTAGCATTAGTTTAGAAGCTTTTTCATTTGGGTGCTGGGGTTCCAATTTTTTCACGATGATTAAATTTTGCTAATTTCAAGGTCGCACAGTCCAAAAACAGCTTTGTGCGCTTTTTGCAAAACACTCACGATCAAATATTATTTTTACTAATTCATTATGGGAAATGAACAAATTTAAACTTCAAACAGCACTTAAGGTTCGCGAGAGACTTGAGAAACTATACCAAAAATCTTTTGCTGAACAAGTTCAGGTTACCCAGAGGTTGACTGACCAATTGGGAATTTTGGAAGAAGCATTCCAAGAAAACAATTCTACTGTCAATCAGGCCAAGCGAAACGGATTCACGATTGCGGACCTAGTTAGAGCGAATGGCTTCGGCCAGAGGCTGAAATACCACGAGTCTGTAGTGCAAGATCAAATGATCGAACAGCAAGAATTGATGGAACGTCGCAGGCAAGAACTCGTTTCTGCAACTCAGCAGAAGCGCGTTCTGGAGATTTTGCGTGAGAAGCATGAACTCAGAGAGAGGGAGAAGCTTCAAAGAGAGGAAACTTTTGAGTTAGACGAAGTTTCACTGAATCTAAGACGTTATCGTCAGGATTCCTAATCTGAAATCGAACACCGCAGCCAATGTTTCTTTACTCATATCGTATTTCTCTTCGACTCATGTTGCCATTGCTGCTTGGCTCTATTCTGGTGGCAAGGCCCGCTTATAGCATTCCGACCACTCTTGAAGAGGGGCAGCAGTTAATTGGCAAGATATGTGCTGAATTCGGGATTGAATTCTGTGCGTATGTTCCTCAGGAAGATGAGGCAGATGCAAAAAAACCTTTGCGGCTGACTGCGACAGAGCGCCAAATTCTGACTAGATTGGTTGAGCAACAGGAAGCTCTTGAAAGAAGAGGTCGTGATCTTGATCGGCGCGAAACTCAATTACAGGCTCTTCAAGAAGATGTTCAACGACAAATTGTGCAATTGGAACGAATACAACTGGATATTGAACAGTCGATTGAAACGAAAAAAGCTCAAGATATTGAGCAGCTTGAGAAAGCTGTCTCCTTTTACACTCGAATGGACCCTACAGCAGCAGCTTTGTCAATCGCAAATTTAGACCAAAAAACCGCTGTGAACATCTTAATGAGAATGAAAGACAAGCAAGCATCTGCGGTACTTGAAAGTATGACTGCAGAACGTTCCTCAGAATTGATAGATTCAATTGCGCGCAAGCGCTGATCATTAGGAGCCTCAAAGATGATTGATGCCTTACAACTAGCTCCCACTTCCAGCAAATCTCCCTTGGCAAAAAAGCCAGAGCCGTACAGCAGCTCTTTCAAGGAGACTTTGCGGCAGGCGGATGGTTCGGATAAAGAATATTTGGAAACAAGTTCGAATGTTCGAGATCGTACTGAAACTAGACCAGATAATCGAGAAGAAATCCGTAAAAAGATAGCAGAAGGTACGGAAAGCAGTGGTGATCATCGCATCAAAATTGTTGATTCGGATGAGACGATGCCACGAGGACCAGAAGAAATAGCTGTATTAGAAAGAGCTTTGCGCGCTCTGGATGAAAAAGCGAAGGAGCTTGAATTTAATGGAGGTGAACTTATTGGCGAACTTACTGAAGAACAATCTTCGGAATTGGCTAGATTAAGATCAATTATCGAAGGTGTCTTAAATGGTGATGAACCATCTCAAGAATTGATTGCTGAAAATCAGGAAACTTTTGTGGCACTTCTGGCCACCATGAATTTAGAAGAGGGTGATGCAGCCAGATTAGAGCGCGATCTTGGATTTACTGGGTTTGGAGAAACGACTGGGGAAGAAGTACGTAATGTCAGCAGTATCGCTGTCAATGGTTTTGGCAGTGGTTCTAATTCTATTGCTAATGATCCAACACTTGGCAAGTTACAATCGAAAGTCGGGGATAATCCAGAAAGTGGGAACCCAGATCTAGAATTAGTGGCCCTGAAAGAACGTAAAAATTTGATGAATCTGACAGAAGTTCAGAAAGCTGAGGAACTGGATGCCAATGATCCTAGATTCAATTCGGGCACAATTGATCCTGATCGCGCTGAAATGAGCATAGACGAACAAATTCAGATGGCTAAGGCCAATAGACTTGTTAATCATGAATTGGAAGCGGCCACAAAAGCAGCTTTTTCTAAACAGGAAATTTTAAAGAATGCTTCAGAATTGTTGGTTCAGAAAGATTTGACACAGCAGCAAAAGCTGGAAGAAATCTTGATGCAAAAACATGTCGAAGGAAAGAATTTGGAGGTAGAACAAACGCTTGAGTCTCAAAAAGCTCAACAAATGATTCTTGGTGGAAATCCTGCAACAAATGTTAATTCGATAGATCATGCACGCTTGGCCACATCGATGAGTGGATTGAACGCCATCGCATTGGAAATGCAGTCTCAGAGAGAGAATTCGATTTCAAGAGATTTTCTCGGCAACAACGACCAGGAACCAAATAACCCTGGCAATCTTCCCCAGAGTCAACTCTCAAAGGTTTTATCGGCATCAGAAGCTAAATCTTCAAGTGGTATGACCTTTGCGCAGGTTCAGGATTTATTAGCAGAATCCCCTTTTGATATTTCTCAACTGACGCGCAATCTTCGGAAAGGTAGAGATGGAGAAGCCCAAGAGGTAACGTTGCGTTTGCGCCCTGATGAGTTAGGAACATTAACAATGAAAGTCAGACAACTTGGGGATCGATTGCAGGTTGAAATGCAGGTTGAAAATCCACATATCAAGCAGCTGGTTGAATCGGATCTGGAACAACTTCGAAACCGTTTTCTTGATAAAGAATTTAATTTTTCTGAGATGGAACTCACTGTAAATATTGATGCACGTTCAGACGCAGATTCACAGGCGTTCGAGGACCAGGGCGGCTATCAGGAGGATACAACGGCAGTTAGTCAGAAACAAAGATTAGACGCTGCTCAAGATAGTGGTTCAGTAGTTCGTCCACAAACTCGCTCAGACGGTAGCTTAAACCTCTATGCTTGATGCACAAAGGAGATTTAGATGAATATCAATGATGTCAATCAAACTATTAATGTTGCGCAGACATCTCAACGTCAACTAGCGACTAGTAATTCAAAAGATGGCAAAGAACTTGGCAAACAAGATTTTTTGAATTTGCTCATGACCCAAATGTCGCATCAAGATCCAATGGATCCAATGAATACTGATAGCATGATGCAGCAGATGGCGTCACTCGGTACTGTGGAACAACTCCAAAGCTTAAATGCTAAGACCGATTCGTTGCTAAATTACCAAGAACAATTGATGCGTTCAGGATCCGCTGGCTTCTTAGGTAAGGATGTAGAGGTGCAAGCAAATGAAATTAGATTAATGCATGGTTCATCCGCTCCAGTTTCTTACGAACTGGTTAGTGATGCGGACGAAGTGATTGTCCAGATTGTGAATGCAGGTGGTGACGTTGTTAGGCAAATCTCTCAAGATGCAAGAGGTCAAGGACACCATAGCGTGCTATGGGATGGCTTAGATAATGAAGGAGATCCTCTTTCTGATGGCAATTATTCAGTGAACATACTTGCTAGAACACAGGAAGGTGCACTTGTTGATAGCCTACTTTCAAAATCAGGTCAGGTTCAAGATATTCGATTTGAGGGTGGAGGAGCACAGATCAAAGTGAACAATGAATGGATTTCGACAGGAGACATTAAAGGATTAGGCGACAAAACAGACCGGAGATTTGCACAAGCCCAACCTATGCCACTACATACAGAACTGCAACTTCGTCAAGCTTATGGCCGCTTACGAGACCAAGAATAATTTATTTCCCCGTAGCCACTAATTAGGAGCAATTCATGGCACTACTCGGATCATTGCAAACAGGCGCCAGCGGCGTTCGAACTCACGGTAAAGCGATGGCTGTTGTTGGTAACAACATAGCAAATGTGAATACCTTTGGCTTCAAAAGAAATGAAGTTGCCTTCGAAGATGTAATGGGGAACGAGTATCCTCAAGGAGCATCCTTTACTCAGGTCACAAATGGAGTGAAAATTGGTGCAGTGAAGCAAGATTTCACTCAGGGAACTTTTGAAAATACAAGTTCACATACCGACATGGCAATTGGTGGAAATGGTTTTTTTACTCTAATCAATCCAAGATCAGGTCAAGAAATCTACAGTCGGAATGGCCAATTTACCTTTGACAAAGAAGGTTTTCTTTCTACTGAGCGTGGAATGCGTGTCCAGGCAATTGAAGTTGATCGAAACACCAAGGAAAGTAAGGGACTTCCTGGGTCATTGAAAGTTTTAGGGTTGGTTGACCCTCCTCAAGTAACAGGAAATGGAGCTGACGGCACTGGTATTAGAGTCTCAGCTAACTTGGATTCGAATGCAGTTATCAAAGATGTCCCATTTGATCCTACAAATGTTCGAGATTCAATGTACAATTTCTCGACATCAGTGACGGTATACGATCGATATGGTGACCCACATACAGCCACAGCTGCCTTCAGAAAACGTCCTGATTTGCCAGAGCAAATTGATCCAGCTACAGGTCAGCCAATTCCTGGAACAGGTGTAATTAACCAGTGGGAGTACTACCTAATGTTCGATGGTGGTTCTATCGGGCAGATGCCAGGAAATCAAATCGCTGTCGGTGGAGGATTTCTACAATTCACTGAAGATGGCAAATTGATTGCTGCAACGAGTGGTAGCTTTGAAGCTCAACCTGGAGGAGTAGACGCTCAAGGGAATCCTCTTCCATCGGGTCCACCTAGATTAGTTCCACAACCTGTTGATCCAGAGACGGGAGTTCCTCAATTCGCAGTACCGTTCAATGGTGAAACACCAGTCGTTCTTGGTGTTCACTTGGGTGATGGCTACAATCCTGATGATCCCACAGATCCAAGAACCGGGCTCGATGGCTTGACACAATTTGCAGGTCAATACTCAGTTAGCAAAGCCAACGCAGATGGTAATCCTTCTGGTCAACTTGAAAATATATTTGTGGAACCAGATGGCACAGTTAATGGAGTATTTGATACAGGTTACAGTAGGCCAGTGGGTAGACTGATCCTGACAAAATTTGACAATCCCGGCAAACTGATGCAGATTGGCGATAACATGCTTCAGGAATCCCTCGGAGCAGGTAAGAAGGTTGCAGGTGAACCAGGAACACCAGGATTCGGAGAAGTGCGTAGCAAGAGTCTTGAGCAATCCAACGTGGATTTGTCTCTAGAATTTGTGAAAATGATCGAATCGCAAAGAGCTTTTCAGGCGAATGCGAAGACTGTCACCGCAACTGATGAAATGATCACGGATCTGGTGAATATGAAAAGATAACTTTTGAGGCCTTAGTTATAGGCTATCAACACAACTGTTGCAGCCATGTTGAAACTTTCCATGGAATTTAATCTCCTGAGAAAGCCATTATTAGTGGCTACTATTCTAGTTGGGCTGAAAACCGGAGTCATGGGACAGACCACGGATGCCCAAAATCAGGTAGATCGGTTTTCCGCTGTAAGCATGGAAGCACAACGGTTAATTTTTGAAATGTCACAGATAGAGGGCAACAGAGCAAAAGGCATTGCCCTTAGAAGACCAATACGGAAGAATGTTGGACGATTCGGGAATACGATTGAATATAAATCCCCGCGAAGAAGGCCAAGTTCGTCACGTAAACTGATAATTGGTCGCTCTCAATCCTATATGTCCGCAATCCCCTAATCGATGGGGCTGATTTCATTCAAAATGATATGAGTCGCTCGCAAGTAATCAATCTTCCCTACAATTGGCCTTCCTACCACCAAAAAATTTGCCCCCTCTAATGCTGCTTTTGCGGGTGTCATAGTACGTCTTTGATCCTCTTTATCTTCTTTAATCTCCCTAATACCTGGGCAAACTCGTAACAGAATTTTATCAGGATCTATTAAGTCCAGCAGATGTAAATCCTGTGGAGAACAGACAACGCCAGTAATTCCAGTATTGCTAGATTCCCTGAAAAGCTTAAGTAGGGTTTCAGCAGGAGATCCTCCATAAATCCTTCTACATTCATCAGGAACTGCAGAAGTTAAGAGAGAAACCCCTAGAATTCCTACTCCTTTGTCAGCAATATTTTTTAGTGTTGATCGGCCCATTGAGAGATGCACAGTTGTTAGATCAACATTCAAACTCGCAAGCCAGTCGACAGCTTTTTCGACTGTGTTGGGAATGTCATAGAGTTTTAAGTCGACAAACACTTTTCCTGTTTTTTTTAGTTGAGCAATCCATTGAGCGCCTGCGAAGGTCAGACGGTGACCAATTTTAAAACCCCACAATCCATTTGCTTGTAAATGGGCCAACTCACTTGCTATCTGTAAAGCCTTGCCAGGATCCATACCATCCAGTGCTACAATCAATTTACTCATAAGTTGTCACCTGTCATTGATGATTGAAATGCTCTAGCATCTTGCAAAGTGGTCAGTGAGTAAACTGGTACCTGATCAACAGGTAGACCATTGGGAGAACGGCGATCAACTCCAACTATAATTGCTTCAAATTTAACATCAAAAGCTTTAAGAACTTTTTCCATTCCAGTGATCTTGGTCGATGCACTCGTAATTACATCGTCTACAAAAACTATAATATCTTCATTGGTTGGAACTTTACCGACAAAGCTTCCCCCATCTCCATGTTGCTTCTCCTCTTTACGATCGAATAGATAACCAACGTCCTTGCCTCGAAGTTCGGCCAACTCTATGGATACAGCACAAGCCAATGGAATTCCCTTGTAAGCGCTACCATAGATCAAATTACATTCGGGGATTTCTAGCTTAATGGCTTTAGCCAAAAATCTGGAAAGCTTTCTAAGTTGGTTTCCAGAGTTGAAAGATGAGGAGTCGAAAAAAACATCTGACGTACTTCCATCTTTGAGAGTAAATTCTCCAAACTTGAAGGCCTGACACTCAAGTGCAAATTTCAAGAATTCTTGCCCTAATTTCATCTGCAAAGTGTTCATAAAACTCAGTTAATCGAAGAAATGATTTGGAGAGCAAAGTATATTCACTTGGGTAATTTGTCAAAAAAGTACTAGGATTGCATTTTTCAAGTGCTTTCAGTAACTTGTTATCTTTTATCTGAAGCAGAATTAGAACCGCATTTTTAAAACATATTCTACTAGCCAGAGAAAAATGATGAGCCAACATCGTTTTGAAACTCTTCAATTACATGCCGGCCAAGTGCCTGATCCTACTACAAAATCCCGTGCTGTCCCGATCTACCAAACCACATCTTATACTTTTGACAATGCAGAGCACGGTGCAAACCTTTTTGCTTTAAAAGAATTTGGAAACATCTACACGCGAATTCAGAATCCTACTACAGATGTTTTCGAGAAGCGAGTGGCAGCGCTCGAGGGAGGTGTTGCTGCTTTAGCAACAGCATCAGGACAATCTGCTCAATTTCTTGCTCTCATGAACATTATGGAGACTGGTGACAACATTGTCAGCACATCATTTCTATATGGAGGAACATATAATCAGTTCAAGGTTTCCTTCAAGCGGCTTGGTTTGGGTGTTCGTTTTGCCGATGGTGACGGAGTAGATAGTTTTGCAGAGAAAATTGATGATAAGACAAAAGCAATCTATATCGAAACGATGGGAAATCCCAGGTTCAATATTCCTGATTTTGAGGGCTTGGCTCGCCTTGCAGAAACAAATAGCATACCTCTAATTGTGGATAATACCTTGGGTGCTTGTGGAGCCTTGTTTCGACCAATAGATTATGGTGCAAACGTTGTGGTCGAATCTGCAACCAAGTGGATTGGTGGCCATGGCACCAGTATCGGAGGAGTTGTCGTAGATGCAGGAAACTTCAACTGGGGGAATGGTCGCTTCCCCATGTTCACAGAACCTTCTGAAGGCTACCAAGGAATGAAATTTTGGGAGGTTTTCGGAACAGATGGCCCAGTTTGTCAAATGCTTGGACTACCTGCGGAGTTGAATATTGCATTCATCATTAGGGCCCGAGTAGAAGGTCTGAGAGATTACGGAACGGCATTGAGCCCATTCAATTCCTTCATGTTACTACAAGGCTTGGAAACATTATCCCTACGTGTGGAACGACATAATGAAAACGCTAAGGCCTTATCAGAGTGGCTCGAAGTTCACCCGGCTGTAGAATCTGTAAGCTATCCTGGATTAGAAAGTAGTTCTTACCATGAACTGGCTAAAAAATACATGAGCCAGCGTGGGCACGGAATGATGCTCGCCTTCACCATGAAAGGTGGCTTCGAGCAGGCGGTTAAATTTATAGACGGACTTGAATTAGCTAGTCACCTTGCCAATGTAGGCGATGCCAAGACGTTGGTTATTCATCCTGCTTCAACTACCCATCAACAGCTTAGTGAGCAGGAACAAATATCAGCAGGTGTGGATCCGACAATGGTACGGGTGTCTGTTGGGCTTGAGCATATCGATGATATTCGTGAAGACTTCCAACAAGCTTTTGATAAAGCTTATTTATAGCACAAAAGGGGATATTGAGTAGAGAGTTATTAGGATTTTGCGCTGCTCTTTTCCTCGTCATACACTTAGATTTTACCTTTTATTAATGACCCTAGTTATCGATCGGGACAACCATACGCTTCCACTCATTCGTCAGGAACGCATTTCTTGGATTACACCAGAGGATGCAGAACGTCAGGATATTCGTCCGTTAAGGATTGGTATTTTGAATATCATGCCATTTGGTAAGGATTACGAGTTCAATCTCCTCCATCCGCTGGGTTTGTCTATCCTGCAAGTTGAGCCGGTTTGGATTCGTTTGGAATCGCACCAGTATTCATCAGGTGATCAACAGCACATGTCTGACCTCTATCAGACCTATGAAAAGGCAACTAAGTTATCTGGGCTTGATGGCCTGATTGTTACAGGTGCACCAGTTGAAAAAATTCATTTTCATGAAGTGCGTTACTGGTCTGAGATTTCCAAGATCGTTCAAAACTCTCAATTAAATTGTCCGAGTACTTTGGGGATTTGCTGGGGAGCTTTTGCTCTCGCTTTTATTCTCGGAGTAGATAAATTGACATACGATAACAAACTGTTTGGCCTCTTTAAACTACAGAACCTTGATTCTGGGCACCCCATTACGGGGGAGTTGGACGATGAATTTTGGTGTCCGCAAAGTCGCTATGCGGGCATTGAAGATAGCTTAATGGAAGGAGCACAAAGGGATGGGAGATTGAATCTTCTAGCCTATGGAGAACGGGCTGGCTATTCGATTTTTGAAACTCCTGATCATCGATTAGTGATGCACAGCGGTCATCCGGAGTACAATTCAAGGCGAATTGTATACGAGGCTGAGCGAGACAAACTAGCAGGCGATGTATTGCCACCAGAGAACTTTGATCTGAGCAATCCGCTAAATTGTTGGAGAGGGCACCGCAATACTTTTTTTACCCAATGGTTGAAGTTTTGTTATCAGCAAATCAGTATGCCTGGGTGAGCCGGGAACATAGATCGCTATCGACTAAGAGGTCATTAGTCAACGTCGAAAGATGACCCAAAGCGCTCCACCACCTCCCCAGCGAGGTGGAGCTTCTCGAACCTGCCCAATATACTTTTTCCCATGTTTGACCAACCACTTTTCTACAGTCTGCTTGAGTACAGGGCCTGCATGTGAACGATTGCCTTTACCAGTAACAATCAATAATGAGTTTAGTCCGTGCAAAGCACCGTAATGAACATAGTTCTCCACCAGCATTAAAGCTTCTTGCCGATTTTTACCATGGAGATCAAGAGTTTCGTCTGGAGCAGTATAGCTTTGAAAAGCGTTTCGAGAGGTCTTTAACTTTTCTGGTTTTGATTGTTGATCAGGCAATAAACTTGGGTCTAAATCCTCTTCTTTGTCAGGGATCTCGCCTATACTAATAAAGACTTGGTCCATCCAATTTGATTCTATTGTTGAATCCTCGAAGGAAATGCCGGATCTTCTTTGATTGTGAGGTTGGTTAATTTTAGACTTCAATGAGACCTCCTGACCAATGAGGTAAGGTAGACAGGGACGGGTGTCCCTCGATCGAATGTCTCAAAAATAATAGCGGGCGGCGAGTGCGTTGTAAAACCCTTGTTCAGTGCTTCCGAGGCCTTGCTGGCGTCTGAGCCCAAGTTCTGCTGATAATCCAACATTTGGGTAGTTAATAGGGAAAAATTCGGAACCGGTGAAGAGCCTGAAGAGAGTGCCTCGTTCATCTTCTTCACTTTCAAAGCCCGCCCCTGCACCAAGGAATAGATTATGTCCTCCTTCATTCAGAACTACTCTTGCGAATCGGCCTTCCAAAGAGAAATGAGTAATATCCATTTCTTCATGGTAACCAATCAGCAATTCCAGTGAATCAATAGGGCTGAGCCAGTTCTTCAGGCTGATACGCTCTTCTGGAACTGTAGATGGACGATAATGAAGTCCAATTCCAAGCTTTCGTGCAAGATTTCTTTCGGCAGCTTCAAATTCAATTAGGCGAATGTCAACTCTTTCAACCTTGAGTACACCAAACCCTCGATCTGACTCAAGGTAAAGCATTTGCTCGTCCATACCCTGAATGCGGCCGCTCAGTGATTCCCCGCTGTTGAGGTGAACCACGGCTCCGTATGCTGTGGCTGTCAAGGTCCATCCGATGAGCAAGACCAGCAGCAATCGTAGTTTTGAGAACATTCTACCTCTCTGAATGATCGTGACAAACCGATGTATCCAACACCGGCGCAATGACAGATTTCCACACTCATGCAATAGATGCACCGCCTTTTTTTCGTGCCTTGACACTCTGCGCTATTGGGGCAATTTTGGGAAGTTTCCTACAAGCTCTCTTTGATCGTAGACGAATTTGTCAAAAACAATCACAGATCGATGGTGGTGATCAATTTGCTCGAAGGTTGAAAAAATTGAATAGCTTTTCTCCGTCTAGATCTTTCTGTTTTGCTTGTGGGTCGCAATTAGCTTGGTACGACAATATTCCAATTTGGTCTTATTGCTGGTTACAAGGTCGATGTCGTCTCTGTAGAGTACCATTCAACAATAAATCATTTCATATGGAGCTTGGGTTGGGTTTAGGATTTGGCCTTTTAGGATGGAGCCTCAAGATAAGCTGGCTACTTGGAGGCCTCACATTTTTATGGATAGTTGGCTGGACAGTCTTTTTAAATGCACCATCCAGATGCGCGGATAAATCCTAACAAAGTTTTGTAGAGAATTACGTGGAGAAGTTTTAGTGAAGATCATTCCTGCAATTGACTTAAAAAATGGCTGTTGTGTTCGGTTGCTTCAAGGGAAAGAGGATCAGGAAACAGTGTATGGGGAAGACCCAGTTGAAACAGCTCTAAGTTTTGAAGAGCAGGGTGCTCAACAAATTCATCTAGTGGACTTGGATGGCGCTTTTCGAGGTGAATCCAAGAATCTGGAGCAGGTAGAACGCATTGCTCAAGCAGTCAAAGTCCCTCTACAGCTGGGTGGTGGAATTCGAAGTTTAGATGACATATCAAGAGTTTTTGACTTGGGAGTGAGTTTAGTTATCATCGGAACGATTGCTGTAAAAAATCCAAAAATTTTAAAGGAGGCTATCGAAAGATTCGGAAATCAACTAATCTTAGGTCTTGATGCTAAAGATGAAAAAGTAGCTGTCTCTGGTTGGGTAGAGGTCACAGAATTCAGTGATGAGGAATTTGCAAACCAGTGGAAGCTATTTGGTATCGAAAGAGTGATTTATACCGATATTGCTCGTGATGGTATGTTAACAGGTCCAAATTTGAATTCACTTCGCAGGATGGCTACATCGACGGGGTTGAAAGTAACAGCTTCTGGGGGGGTTTCTTCACTGGGTGATTTAAAAAAACTGGTGGAGTTAGAGCGAGACGGGGTGGATGAAGTGATCGTGGGTAAAGCGATCTATGAAAGAAAGTTGGATTTGAGAGAAGCATATTTGTGGCTCACAAAAATGCGTCTTGAACTTCTTCAGTAAGAAAAGAGTAATTGATATTTTTTGAGGACTATCATTTTGATTTATCTTTTCGCAATTTTGCTACTTCCAGTTTGGTATTCAGAGAAATAGTCTCTATATTTTATTTTCATCGATTATCTTAGGTTTGTTGGGATAGGTAAATTATAAAATCAGGAGTTTGTAGATGGAGATGCAATATAGAAGATTGGGTCAAGCAGGAATCAAAGTGAGTGTCTTGTCCTTTGGGTCTTGGGTTACTTTCGCCAAACAACTCCCCTTGGATACTGCCCTGGCTTGCATGCAAGCAGCACATGAGGCGGGGGTCAATTTTTTTGACAATGCAGAGGCTTACGAAAAGGGGGAGTCAGAAAAATTGATGGGACAAGCTCTAAAAGAACTTGGCTGGGCCCGAGAAACCTATTTGGTCTCGACCAAGTTTTTCTGGGGTATCGTTCCTGGGGTTAATACAAAAAACACCCTGAATCGCAAGTATCTCAGACAAGCAATTGACCGTTCGCTTGAACGTTTTGGTTTGGAATTCATAGATCTTGTTTTCTGTCATCGTCCTGATCCAGAAACGCCTATTGAAGAAACCGTCTTTAGTATGTCAGAAATTGTGAGTTCCGGAAAAGCTCATTACTGGGGTACTTCTGAATGGTCTGCACATGAATTGCTGGAGGCCTATGAGATTGCTGAAAGATATCATCTTCACAAGCCAACTATGGAACAACCTCAGTACCATCTTTTTCATCGGGAAAAATTAGAGGAGGAGTATGCTCCACTCTTCAAAAAATATCAGATGGGCACTACAATTTGGAGTCCGCTTGCTTCAGGTATGTTAAGCGGTAAATATCTGGATGGTATTCCAGTTGACAGCCGAGCCAATCTTCCTGGATATGGATGGCTCCGAGAGAAACTAACGGATCAGGCTAATCTAAAGAAGGTGAGGAATCTCAAAGTCATTTCAGATCGATTAGGCTGTTCTCTTTCCCAACTGGCTTTGGCGTGGTGCGCGAGCAATCCTAACGTTTCCACCGTAATTACTGGGGCCAGTCGAGTGGAGCAAGTCCATGAAAATATGAAATCCTTGGACGTGTTGGAGTTGATTACCCCTGAACTGAAAAATGAAATCGAAGAAATAGTAATCTGAGAATCAGTGTTAAATTACAGTCTATGAACACTTTGATGAGAGAAAGGAATGACCAATAAAATAAGTATTTTTAGTACCTTCGCAGGTCTATTTTTCTCAATTCCTGATATGGCAGATAGCTTAACGCTTCAACTTCTTCATTTCGCTGATATTGATGGTAATGAGCTCGGACGGGACTGTCAAAGATACGATCGTCAAGGATGGTGAAATTTTTGGTAACCCAGATCGGAGCTTCAACTTAGTAACTCTTAATTTTTTGGCAAACGGAGGAGATGATTATCCTTTCCAGGAATTGAGTAATCCGAATCGTTTAAATCTTTATGTAGGCAGGGGCTACAGAGAGAACTTCGACTATCCAAGCGCAGACATTAATGGAGATCCTAGTCGTTCTTCTAAATTCAGTTACACTGGCGGGGAACAGGACGCTTTAGCGGAATATTTGTCAGCGTTCCGTCTCTCTGTACCTGAGGCCTATGCTTTAAAAGAAAAAGGTGATAATGAGGACAACAGGATTATCAAGCTACATTAAGTAGAGACAAAAAATTTTACTTAAACAGGTATTATGGTTTTGTATGAGCTACCTAGTAAAATGATTAGGGTTTATTAGTCAATTGTTGCCCCACCATCAATGACTAGATGAGCACCTGTAACGAAAGAGGCTTCATCTGATGCAAGAAAAAGAATCCCGTTGGCGATTTCAACAGGTTCCCCCATACGCTTCATTGGGGAATCCTGCCCGAATAATTTTCGGCCCTCCTCAACGCTGATCCCGATATATTTCATATGATTCGCACTTGCTTGGGTGAAAATCGCTCCTGGACAAACACCATTTACTCGAATATTCTCCGAAGCCAAGTCAAGGGCAAGACAACGAGTCATTTGCATGATTCCACCCTTAGAGGTGTTATAAGGTACAAAAGCAGGTTGGGCTATGTAAGAGCTTACAGAAGCTACATTGACGATGGCCCCACCGCCATTAGCTCTAAAATGGGGCAAGACTGTCTGTACCATGTTGGCGTATCCGATGATGTTCACACCGAGCACTTTTTGCCAATCTTCTAGGGTCGTGTCCTCAATCTTCCCGAAGACAAAAGCCGCTGCATTGTTCACAAGAATTTGGATGTTTCCAAAAGTTGAGAATGTTGCCTCAATTACTCTTTCAACGGCTTTGGAGTCAGATACATCGGCTTGCGCATATTCTGCCTGCCCTCCTGCTTCTTGAAGCATTTGTGCAGTCTGTTTTGCATTATCCCTGTTAATATCTACAACCATTACTTTTGCACCTTCCTCCACAAAGCGTAAAGCCGTCGCTCTACCTATTCCTGCACCTGATCCGGTGATGATCGCGATCTTATTTTTTAGCCTCATGTCTTCCCCTCAACTGATTTTTATGCTTAAGCCCTGTAAATGCGCATTGCGTTTAGAGCAAATAGGGCCTCTTGTTCCTCTAGACTTCGATGATCCACTAATCGTTGGAATTCCCGATACATACTTTGAGCATCCCAACCCTCCAGCTTTTCTACAGGAAAATTTGAGGCGAAGATGCAGCGATTGCATCCGAACAAATCAATCACCTTATTGATCGTCTCCTTGATGAGGGAATCCTCATGCCACTGCTTGTTTGGATAAGTCAGCATTGAGATTTTTATTGATACCTGTTCTAGGATAGCTAATGCTCGCAAGCCTTCCCAGTATTTCTCTCCTTCCAAAAGATCTTTTCTTTTGGGAGTGCCCAGATGATTAAGAATCACAGGGATTGCAGGATTTCTTTGAAAAATTTCAGCAGCTTGCTTGTATTGATGGGGATTACATTGTAAGTCAAATGAATAACTTGCTTCAGCTAATGTGCTAAACCCCTTTTGCCATTTTTTCGAATCTAACAAGTTACCACGCAGGTTGTTTCTGGGCCAGGAGGGCTCATGGTTCAGGATTTGACGAATCCCACAAACATTTGGAATTTTCTGAAGTCGAGCTAACAGCGAAGGCCATTCAGAACTTTCCAGAGATCCTGTAGCGACAATCTGATAAGGGAGTTTTGATTGTGAGCATTGGTCAGTAACCCATTTGGCTTCTGCTAAACATGCATTTTCGAAGAAAGGACCATCATGTTCAGTGTGGCACACGCTGACGGCTTCAACAAAAGTTCCTCCGATCAGTTCAAAACCTTCCATGCTAAGATCAGCTTCATAGCGTTGAATGGTGTAAATGGGGTCTTTGTCTGGAGCAAATAATTGGGCTGAATCATGGCCACTAGGACTATTTGGTCTTACATCCCAGATATGAAAATGTGGGTCCCAGACTTTCATTATTCCCCTGTTTTGAAGTTAAAGATGCTAACGAACAAAGGCTTCGTGCAAACCACCATCAACGTTGATGAGTTGCCCCGTCGTACGACAGAGACGCTCGGACGCTAGCAGAAAAATTGCCTCTGCTTGGTGTTCTGGTGAGATCTGTAATTTCAGTAGAGTTCGCTGGGCATAAAAATCAGCAAGGCGCTTTCTCAGGCTTTCGGTACCCTCATGTTCATCGAAAGGTAATTGATATTTTGAGAGTGAGGAAATCACTCTTTCTCTGGGGAACATGCTACTTCCCTCTACTACCGTCGCAGGTGCTAACGCATTGACTCGCACTATAGGAGCCATTTGAATAGCTAATTCTCTGACTAAATGATTTAAAGCGGCTTTCGAACTGTCATAGGCTAGGCTGCCAACTTTACTAACTGTAGCGTTGACTGAGGAGGTTAAAATAAGTTTCGCAGGTGTGGCTTGTCGGAGCCATACCTTATGGGCCTCTTCAGCAACTATTGCAGGACCGATCACATTTACATCGTAAGTCTGGCGCCACTGGCTATCTGAGATACGACCAGAGGGGTCAGGTGGAAAGAAAACTCCTGCAGTAATAATCAAAATGTCCATTCCTCCATAAGCCAACACTACATCCTCAAATAGCCGACCCACACTCTCACGGTTGGTCATGTCTGCTGATTGAGCGAGGGTTGGACCACAGGCGCTTAGTCCATTGCCAGCTACCCCAATGCCAACCCCTACCTTTTGCACTAACTCCTCAGCTGTATGTTCTGCAGCCAAGGAATTAGCATCTGAACAGACAACGTGAGATCCCTCCTCAAGCAACCGATGGCAAACGGATTTACCTATTCCAGATCCTGCTCCAATTACTACAGCGACTTGCCGAGACATCTCCTGTTCTGGAGGCATCCGCTGAAGTTTTGCCTCTTCCAGAAGCCAGTACTCTATATCAAAGGCTTCTTGCTGATCGATTGAAACGTATTGATCTACAGCTTCAGCTCCCCGCATCACTTCAAGTGCACAATTATAGAACTCAGCAGTTACTCTGCTCTCACTCTTGTTTTTACCCCAAGCGATCATCCCAAGACCAGGGATGAGGATAACGCTAGGATTGGTGTTTCGGAGCGCGGGAGAATCTTCATGCTTACAGTGCTCATAGTATGAAGAATAATCTTTTCGATAGTTACCGAGTCTCTCCAGAATCAGCTTTTTCAGATCATCTAGACTCTGTTGGTGTGGATCCCAAGGAACATACATCGGCTTGATCTTGGTCCGCAGAAAGTGATCCGGACAACTTGTACCCAATTCTGATAAATGAACGACATCTTTAGAGTTGACGAAATAACGCATCTGCTCATCATCCTGCACAGTCGCAACAAGCTGCCTATCTCCGGATACCTGGCCACGGAGCCAGGGTAGAATGTCAACAAGTGAGGATCTACGTGTAGCTTCTTTTAGTTCAGGATAGCGAATTCCACCGAAAGTCATTTCTCCTTTATCATGCTTGGCCAAATATTCATCTGCTTTTCGAATGATCTCCACAGTCCATTCGTAACACTCTCTGTCACTTTCAGCCCAGTTGATTACACCATGACCGCCAAGCAATACTCCATGTGCGCGGGGATGCTCTTGACAAATCTTCTGTAACTGCAACCCCAGATCAAAACCTGGTCGTTGCCATGGAAACCAGACCAGATCGTCTCCCCAGATTTTTTTCGTCAGTTCCTCGGATCGTTTCGCAGCTGCGATTGCGATAACTGAGTTTGGATGCATATGATCGACATGCTTATGTGGGATGAAGGCATGTAAGGGAGTATCAATTGAAGCAGCCCTCGGATTCAGATTGAAGGTGCAGTGTGGGTACATGCCAACCATTTGATCTTCTATGCTGGTCTTGTAGCCCTTTACAGGTGCAGAGATGTATTTGGGGATGAGATCAAGTAGCTTGTGCTGGTATAGTGAAGAGAAATTTTCTCGTTTGGAGGTTCGCAGATCCCCACCAGATCCTTTTACCCAAAGCACCTCGGTTTTGTCACCGCTAAGCGGATCATTTTCTATTAGTTTTGCGGAGGTGTTCCCTCCACCAGTGTTGGTAATCCGTTGGTCAGATCCCAGCAAATTTGATCGATAAATCAGCTTTCCAACTTGATCCAGTGTACTTGCATAGTTTGCATCCCATTTTGGGTAGAGTCGATTGGTGGGTAAGGGGTATTTCATGGTAATCTCAAGAAGCGTTGATAGGCCTTATCCCAGATATGCTGGTCTTGGGGAAGATATTCTTCAATTAAAAAAGAGTTTCGGACGGTGTTACGTATTTCTGGGAGTGAATCCAAATGCCCGAGAGCAAGACTTTGGATCAAAACGTTCCCAATTGCAGTGGCTTCAGACGGACCACTGAGGACCCTACGACCAGTAGCATTGGCAGCGAGCTGATTCAGGAGTTTATTCTTGGATCCACCGCCAACAATGTGGAGTGTTCGCAAGGTTTCGCCGGTTGTTTCTTCAAGTTCGTCCAGTACATTTCGATAGGATAACGCAAGACTTTCCAAGGAACTCCGAACAAAAGCTCCATGACTTTTAGGAGCGGGTTGTTTCGATTCAATACAATAGGCTGCAATTTTTTCAGGCATTTCCCCGATTGTAGTAAATCTAGGATCACTAGGATTAATTAGAGATTGTAAAGAGGATGCTGCCGCTGCCATTTCTGTGAGAGTCGAATAATCATAAGAATAACCCTCACTTGACCACTTGCGGCGACATTCCTGAATGACCCACAATCCACTGATATTTTTCAGTAGACGAATACTATGATTTAAGCCTACCTCGTTGGTGAAGTTGTACTGGCGGCTCTTGGAAGTGATCACGGGTGCATCTAACTCAATTCCTAAAAGGGACCATGTTCCTGAGCTAAGATAGGCCCAGTCTCTTTGTCCACTTTGAGCAGGAATGCCAGCTACAGCTGCCCCGGTGTCATGTGAACAACTGGCAATGACCTTGGTGTTGCTGGCCAAGCCTGTGCTCCCGACAACTTGGTCAGTGATTGGGCCGAGTACAGAGCCACATGGTACTATTTCTGGGAAAAGATTATTGGGCAATCCAAGGGCATCAATTAGTGGCCTGGACCATTTCTGCTTGCGGGGATTGTAGAGCTGAGTTGTGCTGACCATGGAAGCATCCCCAACTGCGACTCCAGAGAACATGTAGTTGAACCAATCACCCATTGGGATCAGTTTGTCAGCAAATGTCAGTAATTCAGGGCACTCTTCTTGGGCAGCAGCGAGTTGATAGATTGTATTGATTGGCATGAATTGAATGCCAGTTTCCTCAAAGATAAAATCTTTGCCAATCCGCTCACAAACCCTCTCGTAAGAGACCAGATTGCGTGGATCCCGATAGTGTCGGGGTGGAGTTAGGACGGGTTCTTGGTCACGAGCAAGAACATAATCAAGTCCCCATGAATCAGCGCTTAAACTAGCAATTGGTAAGTTGAGTTGAGCTGCTTTACGTACGCCAATCCGGAGTTCTTCGAGAATTTGTAGGACATCCCAGCGGAGAGATTCTCCAATTGAGATGCCACCTGTTGGAAAACGATAAATTTCCTCTAGCTGAAGTTGCCCTTGTTGGAGAATTCCAACTATCACACGAGCACTTTCGGCACCACAATCAAGCGCAATGTAAGCTTGTTTTTGAATCATTTGTTAAGGATGGGAACGCTGCTTAGACTTGTTTGATGATGGAGACATAATTGATTGGAATTTCAAACAAGATTTATAAGGAAGCTTTATAAACTCGTTTTGCATTTTCACCAAAGAGTTTTTTTTGATCATCCGGATTGAATGATTTGGCTAAATCTCTGAATGCGTCAAAAAGTTTTTCTGCTGGCCAACCATCATGCAGTTCCACAGGAAAATTTGAGGCAAAAAAACAGCGATCAACCCCGAAGACATCAATAACTTTTAAAACAGTGTCCTCAATTAGTGAATTATTTTGCCAATCTTTATCAATGTAGGAAAGCATTGAAATCTTGATAGAGCTTTGTGGTAAATCAGCAAGGGCCTGTATTCCCTCCCAATAGGTTTTTCCAGAAGTTAAATCTTCAAGAGTTGGACTTCCAAGGTGACCAATCACCAATGGAATTTCATTGTTTTTTTCTGATAATTTTGCGGCCTGCTTCATTTGATGAGGGTTAATTTGCAGATCGAAGAGGAATTGAATTTCTTTAAGTTTTTCGAATCCTTTATGCCATGCTCCATTATCCAATAAATTTCCTAAGCGCCCATTCCGGGGCCATGAAGGCTGGTAATTCAAAATTTGACGAATCCCGATTACTCTGGGGTTTTGAGCAAGTTTGGCTAGGTGTTTTGAAAAATTGGGATCTTCAAGGGCCAAAGTCGAAACAATATGATAATCATTTGATGACAAAGCAATTTGCTCCGATACCCATTTGGTCTCAGCTAAGCAGTACTTAACATAGTCATCACCACTAAGTTCGACGTGGCAAACGCTTACTGCCTCGATAAAGACTCCTCCGGTTAAATGAAACCCAGAGGTCGTTAAATCTTTCTCAAAATCATGAATTCCATAAGTTTCTCTATCATGTGGGGGGAACAGAACTGTGCTGTCGTGCCCACTATTTGTGCTAGATGAAATATCCCAAATGTGAAAATGGGGATCCCAAAATTCCATTTTTTCTCAATAAATTAAAAGGAGTTGTTTGAAGACCGTTTGACTAGGTAGAAGGCTGGAGTATAACTTGACTTCGAAATTGTGGTGGAAAATCGGAGAGGGTATACCCCCCCGATAACTGATAAGTTACTTGGAAGCTGCCTCAACGTTTGATTTGTCATACACCGAGAACGGGCCCATCAGTACCCGTAGTCCTTCTGCACGAGTTGGGTCTTTTTCCACTGTGTAGTAGCCCATCCGGCCAGCTTTGAAGGTTTCCCCGGCAATGCCTTCCATTTGCCCTGTGGCAATTAGGTAGGTTGCATAATATGAAAGATAACCAAGGTCAACAAAGCTCCAAAGGGCAAATTCTGGAGCACATCCGTTCATTGTGTAACTTACCATCTCAGCTGGTAATCCCAGTCCGCTGGTCTTGATCTCGTTACACAAACCCTCATCTTGCATAGCCTTTGCCGCTGCAGCGATTCCGACGGTCGTTGGGGCCATGATTAATTTTAGATTGGGGTATTTATCGACGAGTGCCAAAGCTTGATTATAGCTCTTCTCAGACTGATCATCACCGTAAACAACATCAACCAAGTTGAGGGCAGAATATTTTGAGGACTTTAATGCTTCCTTCATCGCAGCAATCCAAGCATTCTGGTTAGCTGCATCTGGTGATGCGGACAAGACAGCAAAATCACCACCTTTATCCCCCATGATATTCAAAGCCATATCAGCCATCACTGTTCCTGTCTCATTGAAGTCAACTTGAGCGATAAAAAGTTGTTCTCCCTCAGCGGAAGGAATTGGAGAATCCCATGTTACTACAGTCATCCCTTTCTCTCGGGCCGATTTAGCTGCAGGTGCAATTTGATCTCCAGCGTTATTAGAGATCATGATGCCATCTTGCCCCTGAGTTGTAGCTGTTGTCAGGATTTCAATTTGACCAGCGACACTGTTTTCAGGTGTTGGCCCAAGAAATTCTAATTTTCCAGGATTTTGAAGCTCTTTGTGTGCTTCTTGTGCACCCTGGTTGGCCTGATCAAATACCAAAATTCCTAAGAACTTAGGCATTAGTACCAGATCGGCCTTCATTCCTTTCTTCGCGACTGTATGTGCCATAAGGAGTCCGCTGGAAACCATCATTGCTGCTACAGCGACGGCAAGAAATTTTTTTATCATGTGATTATCACTTATTTAGAGGATTTGATTTATTTCCAATAGATTAGATCAGTAGTCTTTGCATTAAGAATGAGTTACGTCAAATCATAGGCTGACTCGTGTAAGAATTTTATTTTGAGCGAGAAGCCTGAAAAGACTCCCAGTAAGTTTTCAGATTAGGGGCCATTGCTGAGAATATTAACAACATACCGATTACTCCAGTCTGAAGATGTCCTGTGATGTTGCTCAGAGACATTCCGTTCCTCAGATAAAGAACGATCAGGATAGAAAGAATTACTCCATAGATTGACCCAGAACCACCAAAAATACTTACACCACCTAATAGTACCATCGTGATAATATCCAGTTCAAACCCAAGTCCCATATCTCCCCGAACTGAGCCAAGGCGAGCGGCGAACAAGATTCCAGCCATTGCCGAGATCAAACCTGATAGTGCGAAGAGGATCAGTTTAACGTGTGTGACATTAATTCCCGAGTATCGAGCCATTTCCTTATTGATACCAATCACATAGACATAACGGCCAAAACCAGTGAATCGAAGTACTCCCACTGAAGCAATCATTAGAAAGAAAAAAATAATCATGGAAAGTGGAAATGGCCCCAAAATAGGCTGTTGGCCAAGTTCCTCAAACCAGCTTGGGAACACACGAATTGAGCGGTCTTCAACAACGACTCTAGCTAGGCCGCGGAAGCCAATTAGCATCGCAAGGGTGACTACCAAAGAGGGCAGTTTCATGAAAGTAATCCAGAAGCCATTGAATAACCCCCCTGCAATACCAATTAACAAGCATAAAGCCAGGGCGGTTGCCATAGAAGCACCTGCATCGACCATCCATCCAAGGGCACATGCTGCAAGTCCCATCATTGACGCAACCGAGAGATCAATTTCTGCGTTAATGATGATGAAAGCCATGATCAAGGCTATGATGACCTTCTCAATCGACAGCGCAAAAAGATTGATCTGGTTGTCAATACTTAGAAAAGCATTAGAATTCACTGCATTGACACTGATTGTCATTAAAAGGACCAAGCAAAGAAAGCCTTCCCAGCTTCGCAAATACTTCCAATAAGATTGCATTGATTTCCTATGTTTCTGGGGAACTTCTGGCCTGTTTTCTGGCCCAGTACAGTTGGAAGCGCTTCATGATTACGCTGTCTGTTGCAACAGAAATTAAAATCAAGAGTCCCAATAAAGCATCACGCCAAAATTCACTAATCTGAAGCCAGCGGATCAAACTATTTTCTAATAAATCTATGAGAACTGCGCCCAAGAATGCTCCAAAGGCGCTCCCAGAACCACCAAAAATGTTCACACCTCCAACAACGACAGCTGCGACTGATTTAAGTTCGAAGCCGATTCCAGCTACAACAGTAATATTTCCAAAGCGAGCCAAGAACATGAATCCGGTTAAACCCGCAAGAGCTCCGCAGAGAAGAAATGCTGTCAGGACCATCCTCTGATTTGCAAACCCAGCCATTTTTGCTGCTTCTGGGTTTGAGCCAATTGCATAAAGCTTCCGACCAAAGGAAGTATATTTAAGGATGATTTGGAATAAAATCACAACTGCAATCATCCCAACGACTAGAACTCGTAGGTGTAATCGGTCAAAACTAATAAGATTCAAGCTTGGAAGATCAAGTAGCCATCGCGGAAGGTTGACAGTCAATACGGTCTGAGCATCTGAATACTCCACTAGTAAAGTGCGGTACAGAGCCATTGTGCCCAAGGTAACGATGATTGAAGGAATCCGACAATAAGCTACCAAGACCCCATTGATTCCACCCATTAAGGTCCCAACTCCAATTGCAAGCAAGATTGCCATCAGTGGATGCATGTCACCATACTGTGAAAGCTGATGGCCCACAAAATAAGCTGTGAATCCAACGATGGAACCGACTGACAAATCAATATTGCGTGTTAAAACAACCATGGTTTGCCCGATCGCCAAGACAGCCATCAAGGCAACACTGGCCGAAACTCT
>JACLAC010019807.1_pt1 | contig 39168 bp, 27 predicted proteins | sample 8027881 | NCBI WGS metagenome assembly JACLAC01 (sample SAMN15725517, study PRJNA655200) | protist metagenome | isolation source: fluorescence activated cell sorting (FACS) single amplified genomes of... | place: Spain: Blaines Bay Microbial Observatory, Mediterranean Sea | collected 2016-01-19 | reverse complement strand
GTGGACTCGCCGCCCAGTGTCGGCGCGGACAGGCCGCGCTCCCAGTCGAAGCCGCTCATACCCATGATCAACGTCAGCCAAGGCCAGCGCTGGCGGTTGACCTCGGTCTGCAGGTCGTAGTGCCAGCGGAGCGTCGATTGCGGGGCGAGATAGTAGCCGCGATCGTTCGAAAAGGACTGCGGCAACTCGGCGACAATCGCATCGCGCCACTCCGGGCGCGGCGACTGACCGAAGTACAGCTTCGAGCTCGTCATGTGCTCGCGGTAGCGCGTGAAGTCGTGGTGATCGTGTCCGACGCGGCCGGTTTTCGCGCCGGGAATCGCGGCGCGCATCATGTCGGTGTAGTCAATGAAGAACTGACTCCAGACTCGCGAACGCATGAAGTAACGAAAGGCGATCCAGCGCGGCAGTTGATCCTGCTCGACGGCGTCCTGGATGAGGATGCCACGGACCTGATCCCACGCTTCGTAGTTCGTTTTCCATTCGGCGTTGAGCGCGGCGAGGTCGTTGTTGAACTCGCTCTTGCACCACGCCTGGAAGCGCTGCGTGGTCTCTTTGCCGAAACCGGAATTCTCCAGCCCCTTGAACTCGCCCGAGAGATAGTTCTCGCCGGTGACGGTGTAATAGGGTGAGCCGAAACGGGCGGCGCGGCGGCAGTCCTCGAAGCGCGCGTTGATGAAGCCTGCATCGACGTAAGCCATTTTGTACGGGAAATCCGCCGGGTCCAATCGGCGACCTGTTTCGGCGACGCGACGGCACATCCGGCTCAACTCGGCAAGGTCACGATCCGTCCGCTCGACAGACAGATCCGGATTCCGATCGGCCGACGTGAGGATTTCGCCGAGGTGCGCGGCGTAGACGACGTTCCGCAGGTTGGCGCGGGCGTTGTGGTAAAACTGCTCGTGTCGCGAGTAGATGAGGTAGGTGTAAGTCGCGTTGATGCCGAACTCCGCCATGCGCTTGGCGTGGAGTTGCCCCTTCCAGCCGTCCTGACCGGGAGTCGGCGCAAAGATGAGCATGAACAGGAAGTCGTCGAAGACCGTGTTGCGAATCACAAGCGGAGTGGATTTGCGATCGACGACCCCGTGCTCGTCTTCGATGACGACGTGGATGTCCCAGAGTTCCGAGAGAGGGTTCACAACATCGAGGGTGAACTGATTCCGGTTGGCCTCGACCTTCCCTTTGGCGACGACTCGCCCCCAAGTATCAATGGCCTCGACCCTGACAGATTGCCCTGCCGCCAACAGGCCTGACGCGGTGAATGTTCCGTCGACCTCACCCGCACCATCGATCCAACCTTGATAGCCGCCATCCTGCGCATGAAGCTGGATATGGGTCACCCGCTGATCCGTCTCCACTCGAAGCCTCCGCGAGCCGAGGCCTTGGTCGATGAAGTACTCACCGCGAGGCAGCGGCCGGTGTTTGACGAGATTGCCTGCGCGATCGCGAACCGCGTGGGCGAAGTTCACCGTGTCCAGTCGTGGGATCGTCGCGGGGATTTCGCTCGCGCCGTCCGGCTGCTGCGGCAGACGGTTGACGGTCCAGAGCATGCAGCGAGCGAGCAGAAGGTGGTAAAAGTCGTAGAGCACAACATCGTGGTCACCCTCCGGATCGTAGACGTAGGGCGTCAGCGACGAGCTGTTGCGATAGGCGACCATCTCATCGTGAAAGTCGAGCCCGAGAATCTGGCCTTCGCCATGCTGCGACGAGCTCAGCCGCACCCGCGCTCGCTCGGCCCGCCAGCGGTTGCCATCGGGTGAATCACCACGAGCCGCAGCCGGGTCGGTTTCGAGGTCGAGCGGGAGCGCGTCCATCGGCAACGCGTCGAAAACCCGGTCAACCAGTTCATCCGCCGCGTCCGCTTCGAACAGCCGCGCAAATTCGGCATCCTCGCCGGCAACCTCGACGTTTGGACGCTGACCGCGCTGCAGGCGGTTCGGCGAGACATAAACCAAGCCGGTGCCGCGCTGGACGTGCGCCAGGATCGCGGCTTTGACCCACGCCGGCATCACCGCCCACGAAATCTTGCCGATGACGATGACATCGTACTGTTTATCCAGACTGAGCCGTTCACGTGCGAGGCGATCGAGAGTTTCCTCGGCTGCGACACCCTGGAGCGGCGTCGCATTGTCGCCTTCCGCAAACCCGTCCGCCCATCCGCCCGGGCCCGTGTTCATGATCACGGTGTAGTCGAGTTCGGTACGCTGCGCCGCTTCGATGACCTCGCGCGAGTTGATGTAAGGCAAAATGAACAAAGCCTTCAGCGCGCCACCATCCAGCGGATTCGCCCAGGGGACATGGAAGGTCTCGTACGTGCCCGGGAGCCGGTCGTAAGGTTGATTGGGATCACCAAATGGCGGATCGGCATTTGCGAACGACCCGCAAAGGCAAACAATGATGGCGATCGCGAGCATGTGTCCAACCATAGCTCGTGTTCCGATTCTCAATCAAGATAAGGCGCGTGGCAGAGGAAGTCTTACCTGCCGTAGCTGAAGTCGTGAGACTTCAGATGTATAAGGTCTCTCGCCTGAACTCTCACGAGTTCAGCTGCTGGTAACTTCTCATGTGCGGCACTCCTGTCAGTCTGGGATATGGTGATCGACGGACTCGCATGACGCCGAATGCGCTCGATGGGCCGGGCAGTCAAAGCGGCTTCGGACTGCGGCCGATTCATCAGGGCGGCCTGGCGACGAACGGTGACCGGCTGCCACGACAAGACTCCAGTGAGCGGTATCGAAGTGCAGATCCTCTGAAGCGGGACCGGTCGATTGGTTCTGGTAGTTGCCCGTCATCAGCCGGATAGTATCTAGCCCAGTAGATATCTGCGACAGGTATGACACTGCTCAGCCTGCCATACTGCAGATGGACGTCCGGCTTAGCGTCATGACAATGTCAGGTGATTCACAGTTCAACTGGCTAGTAAGAACCGTCTAACTGTGGGGCAACAGAGGCCTCGGCTCCACAAAGTGTGAGCTCTTGGTTCCTTAGCGTGGCGTGAACGGTCATCGTCCCTAAAGTGTGACACCGTGTCAGTACACGACCGGCCACCTCAGTCGAGCAGTGAGTCATTCCCTGTGGACATAGCTTCGCAAAGCGGGCTGACGCGTCACTTCGCTTTGTTGGCGTTGATTTGCTCGGTCAGTTCGGCAACGCGTTTCTGGGCGGCGATGAGCTGTTCGGGCGTCAGTTTGGCCTTTGCTTTTTTGGCAGTACCCGTTTCGCGAATTCGTCGCTATTCGTTGCGGCGACTGAAAACCACGCGTAGCCTGCGGGAATGCCTTTGCCTTCGGCGTACATGACGGCGAGGTTGTCCTGCGCTGCGGCAAGTCCCTGCTGAGCAGCCTTGCGGTACCACGTGGACGCTTCCACGTCGTCTTTAGCGACGCCTATGCCTTGGTTGTACATGGTGCTGAGATTGTACTGAACCATGGCATCTCCCTGCTCAGCAGCCTTCCGTGTCGATTTAAATTCTGATCGCGGATCGTGTGCGCAAAGGCTCTTTTGATCGACTTCCGCGATGAATCGTTTTGCGAGAGGCTTTCGGCCCCAGATTTCTCGGTGCGGTGTCTTTCAACTTTCGTTTGATCTTCTGAATGCCTTTGAGCATCGCAGGCCGAAGAATCCGCGTTCGCGTGCGATCATCGAGGCGATCGAGTTTCTTGAGCATCTTCTGCTGGCTGCTGATGTCGATCTCGACTTGGATATCACCCCGATGCTGCATCACGGCGAGCGAAGTCCGTGAGCGTTTTTTCTTAGCTGCCATCAGTGGTGTTCCCGTTGAGAAGTTCCTGCAGCCGTTTCACGACTTCAAAGATCGAGACGCTGGAAACCGTCAGCAGTTCAGACGCCGCGAGGGACTCGGCCTTTTTCTTCGTGCTTGCGTTCACCCAGAAACAGGCTCCGTCAGGTGATTCCACTTTCCAGATGTGCGAACCGTTGCCCGCTTTCGCGGCCTCGTCGAATGACCCATATAGATTTGATGGCATGACCCCAGGCCCAGAAATGACGCGGCTTTTTCAGTCGGCCTGTCTGGGCCGAGCCCCCCCATCCCGTTTTGAGCTGCGATCCGATTCGCTCCTGTGTCTCCGGCCCCACGGAGACACTTAAGTGATTAACTGAAAACACCTTAAGGTCCGTTTTGGGGGTGTGTCTCCTGTCGGCCTAATATAAGACGAAATCGGGCGATTTCTCATTGAGAGACACACCTCGGAGACACGGAGACAATCAAGAAGAGAGTATATATGAGCATGTATTTTACGTTGTTTTGTTGTCTCTGAGCTGTCTCCGCTCGACCGGAGACAATCACTAGAGCACATCTGTGCTCAGTTTACCGCCGACTCAGCCGGCAAACTGCTCTGGCGCGATGGACTTCTGATGCCGAGAGTGGCTCACTTTGTGATAGTGCAGACCACACGGAAGCCGACGGTGTCGTACCGGCGGACCGGTGCTTTGTTGCGAAGCGCTGAACGGCAGTATTCGGTGTCGACATTCCAGTGGCCGCCCCGGTGCATTCGATACAAGCCCGATACTGGCCCCTTTGGATCCGTAAGCTCGCCACCGGAATATCCACCATACCATTCGTGGAACCGTTCAAGCACGTTCCCATGCATGTCATAGAGTCCCCACGGGTTCGGTTTCTTGAGGCCGGCAGCTTTGTTTTCCCCCTTGTTATTCGTCGGATCAGCGCGGTTGCGGCGTGGTTTGCTCACGAGGCCCGTTTTCGCAGGGCGTCCCCCTCGGATTGATCGAGTCGCACTTCCGCGGTTCGAAGCTCTACTGCTGGATGCAGATCGAATCGCTCGAAAAGAGTCCCGAATTCAAACCCGACGTCATCGCACCCTACCGAGTGCAGAAGGCCAAGTAGGGCGAGAAATACGCCGAGTGGAAGGCGGACCCAAATCGTGATCCGGACAGGCCGGCCACCGAGCCATGGCGATATCGATGATCGGTTACGCTGGCGCGGAGTCCAGTGCTGGGAGCGGAGCGTGCGGGTAGTCGACAGGCTGGTAGCGAATGCCCAGTTCGGGCGTCGGCAGTTTTTGCTGATGTCGCTGCAGTGAGGTCAGAGCCCGGTCGAGGATGCCGCTGGTGAGCAGCGTTCGCTCGACGGGGTAGCTTCGCTTTCCGGTATGGATCATGCGTTCGATACCCTTGAGCAGCCAAGCGAAATGCGGATAGCTCGGTTCTGTGCGTTCGTCGAATCGCGTGGCGACCGGTTTGTCTCTGCCTTTGAGTTTCAGCGCGACGGAAGTCCCGTGAATCGTTTCGGGGAGCATGAAGACGGCTCCCATCAGCCCGTCGTTGTACTCGAACAGGAACAGCGTCGACCGGTCGCTCTCACGCATGTCGACGTAGTGTCCGCCTCCCAGTCTGGGAAGCTGTTTCAGGGCTGCGTCGAAAGTCTCTTTCGAAATGAGGCCGTCGTCGAGCACTTTCCACATCGCTCGCCCCTGCAGGCACTGCACCCATTTGACGCCGGTCTCGGCGCCACGACGCCGCTCGACGTGACATTGCAGAAACTCCAGTGTATGGCTGCCGTAGATGTCCAGGCCTGAATAGCCGATTGCAACCGCTGACTCGATCCCGCACTCCATCGGCACGTTAATCTCTGGCGTCCGATACCCCACGGTCATCGACGAGCCGGCCATGAACGGGACATCGAGTTCTTTCGCACGATCGTACATCCACTTCGCATCGGACCAGACCGGCCCCAGATGCTTGTCATTGAAGACCGGAACGACGCGGCCGTATTTCCGGAAGGCATCAGTGACCTCTTCGAAGAATCGCCGACGTGGATACAGCACCTGGCCTTTGGCATTGCGGGGATAGCGACCGTGCTCGCCGATGCTGATCACTCCGTCGACCGGAATGCTGCTGCCGCCGACTGTGACGGCGCCTGCGATCGTGTCGAAGATCGGAATGCCGAACTTCTTCGACATCGTCCGAGCCTGGTCTTTCTCCGGAAACTGATCGAGGTACATCGAGACCAGTTCCAGAGCCGGACCTGGTCCGCCATCCTGCTCCCAGCCTTCCAGAATCTTGCCAAGCAGCACGTCGGCGTGGAGACCTTTGGCGTACGCCGTCACCACCGCCGCGACTTTCTTCGGTTTCGTCGTTGTGGCCGCCCGGACTTCCGTTAACCAGGGCCAGACACCACCCCCCGCAACGGCCGATGCTCCGGCCGCCAGCAGGCCGCGCCGATCAATTCGCTCAGTCGTGTTCATAGAATCGGTTTCCGTATCGACTACAGGCCGTCACTTCAGAGACTGCAGCAGGGCCAGCAGGTCGACCACCTGTTGCGCGGTCATGTCCCGGACCAGGAGTTCCGGCATCAGCGACTTCTGCTGTGGGGCGATCAGTTCGACATCCTCTGCCGGAATGCGCTGCTCTTTGCTCTGCCCGTCCTTCAACACGACTTCCTTGTCGGTCCTGCTGACGAGCAGCCCCGAAATGAGGCTGCCCTGGGTCGTCTCGACCAGGTACGTCACGAATTTCGGATCGATCCGCTTCGAGGGCTCCAGGATGCTCTCCAGCAGTTGAGCTTTCGTTTGCTTCTTCCCAATGACTGTCAGCTCGGGGCCGACCTGTCTGCCTTCTTTTCCGATGCGATGGCAGTTCTTGCACGACACGCCGCTGGCTTCGAAGAAGACCTTTCGTCCTCGCGCGGCATCGCCGGACAATGACAGAATCTGTTCCGGCCGCACGGTCGTGCCGAGCCGTTTGATGCGCTGGGCCGGCGTCAGAAACCGCTCGAACAGATCGCGAATCCGGACGTCGCTGTGCCGGGTCGCCCTGCTGATGACGACCACTGTTGCCGGCCGTGAAAGTGTCTTCGAATCAACGGCCCGCAGCAGACGCAGCGCGCCGGTTGTCGACGTGAGCAGTTCGTCGACGACCTGTGCCTGAGCTTCGGCGCTGGTGGCCGCGAGCAGGTTCTTGAGCTTCACGGATTCCGCATGTCGAATACGAACGGCAGTCTCCTCTCCGGCGGCCTCGGTGTCATCGCCGGCCGGAAGTTGCGCGAGCCAGTTGGCAATGAGCGCGACGCCGGAGCGATCGACTTCGCTCGATCCCAGCCGCGGCATGCGTCCACCACCGAGCTTTGAAATGCGGTACAGCAGAACTGACCGGGCAACGTCGCCCGGCGCGATGACCTGTGCGGCATGAATGCCAAACGTGCCCTGTGTCGGCCGCGCTCTCAACATGTTCGTATCTTTAAGAGCCAGGTCAAAGTGCATATGGGAGAGAACGGCGCCCCCGGCGTGCTTGCGGTGACAGTGTCCGCAGTTCGCGTGCAGATACGCTCGTGCTCGACTTTCGATCGTCGCGCGGGTGTCGCCGGGATTCGCCAGTTGCGGGCGGTCTTTCTCTGGAACCGATTGATCGATCAGTCGCATGTTCACCAGCCGGGACAGCTGATCGACCGATTCATCGCCGTCAGGCGCCGGGACATTCAGCTGCGCCGTCTGGAAGCCCAGCGGCGGTCCGGACCACTTGTTATGACACCGCTGGCATTCCGCTCGACCGGCGAACCTCCAGGTCTGTTGGCGGACTCCGTCCGGCGCGTTCTCATCGCGGATCTCGAACAGCCGCTCCGAACCGGTCGCACCAACCAGCGCGGCATCGGTCTGTTCGTCATTCCACTCGTAGGTGTAAGGCAACCACTCCCGGCCGTCGAAATGCAGCAGTTGTGTTTCGATTCGACGGCGCGTCTGCGGGTCGCCCGCTTTCATCTCTAGGGACAGCGTCTTAACCAGCACGGAGTCCTTCGGAAATGACCACGCCTTGCCGCCCGGCCTGACAGATTCCTCACCGGGGACGGCCACCAGTCGCTCGGCCGTGGCATGATCGGCCCACGGTTCCGCGTTGATCGAATACGCGACGACGCCGGCGGCAGGAGTCAGTTGCCCGATCGAGGAGAACAGACCACTCTCACTGAGCTGCCTGGGGAAGTCGCTGGTCTCGGCACGCTGCGGATTCGGCACGAGTCGATGCAGCGTTCCGCCAATGTGATCGATGATCAGCAGCTCGCCCCGCGTGTCCTCGCCGAAGCCGACAACGCGGTGAGTCGTATCGGCCAGTTCACGGTGATCAACGACCCGGCCGTCGTCAAACCGGAAGCCCCAGAACTTGCCCGTGTCGTAGTCGCCGTAGATATGAACCCCGTGCAGTTCCTTCAGCTGCGAGCCGTAGTAGGTCAGCCCTTCTGTGATCGATGACGATTCCGTATGCAGATGATCGATCGTCGGCGGCAGGATCGGTGTCGGTCCTCGAGGCCATTCGGGATGCGTTGACTGCGGCCCTTCGGTCACGGCCCAGCCGTAGTTCCCGCCGCGATCGATACGGTACAGCATCTCCCACAGTTCCCAGCCAACGTCTCCGCACCACAGATCGCCGGTTTTGCGGTCGAAACTCATCCGCCACGGATTGCGCAGCCCGTAGGCCCAGATCTCGCCGCGAGCCCCCTCGTGATCGACAAACGGATTGTCCTGCGGGATGCGGTAGTTCTGCCCCTCTTCCGGGTGATCGACGTCGAGGCGCAGAATCGACGACAGCAGGTCGCTGATGTCCTGACCGGTCTTCATCGTATCGGGTGGATTTGCCGGAGCTGCGTCGCCCGTTGAGATGTAAAGGAATCCGTCGGGGCCGAACTTCAGGCAGCACCCGTTGTGACCGCCGGACCGCCAAGTAATGACGTCCTTCTGCGAACGGACATCGATCGTCGGCGGGTCGGTCTTTGAAACGCTGAATCTCGCGACGAGCGTCCCGTCGTCCTGATTCGGTGCTTTGATGAAGCACGCGTAAAGATAGCCGTTCTGTTCAAACTTCGGATGCAGCGTAAAGGCATAGACATTCTTTACGTCTGAAATCTGTTTCGCGAAATCGATAACCAGATCTCTGGAACTGGCGTCGGGAGAGTCGACGAACGAGAACAGTTTGCCGCCCTGTTCAAGCACCAGCACTCGATCGCTGCCGGGAGCCGTTGTCAGGTCCAGGCACTTGTCGAACTTGAGTTGTGGATAGGCCCGCTCGGTGATGAACGGCAGTGGTGGTTCCGGTGAGCCTTTGACTCGCGAAGTTGTCCAAATAATTCGCTCTTCATCACCTTCATCGCCAACGACATTCCCGGCGAGCACCAGGCACACGCACGCGGCGGCCACCGCAAGCAGATGTCGTTTCATCAACCGATTTGAAAGGTATTTCATTTGCCTGATCCGTGGTGACTCGTTGACGTCGTTTGAAACCGGTACGTGCAAAGTTGTCAGTCGTGTCGTGTTGTCCCGGCTCTTCCGGATGCGGCACAGCCACAACCAGACTGAGGAGACTCACATGAAGTCACAAAGACACGATGAGATGAGACGATACAGGCCCTTCTTTGTGTCTTCGTGCCTTTGTGTGAAATTTACTGTTCCCTGAAGCAGACCCAATTCTGTTGCTCACGGGAGCGTCACGTCCCAGATCTTTGATAGTCTGGCCTTGCCCTTCGGCCCTTCGACATGCAGCGTGACGATGAACTCGCCCGCCTTTCTGTAGTGGTGAATCGGATTCTGTTCGGTCGATGTTTCGCCGTCGCCGAACGACCACTTCCACGAAGTGATCTCGCCATATGACCGATCGCTAAAGGCCACAACACGGTCTTTCCAGCTGATGACCTTGAACGCCCAGTCGGCCTCGACGGGTTTCCGCAGACTTTTCTCAATCGGCATGAGCCGGAACGCGACCAGGTCCGATGCGTTGCCGTACATCGTTGTTGTGTGCGAGAGATTCCAGAAGCCGTTGTAGCGGTCAGCCTTCTCGTCATCGTAGTCCAGTACGGACCACGACAGGCCAATGACCTTGTCTTCCTTCAGCGTCGTCGGGACGGCTCGCGATTTGTCCGGCGGTGCGAAGTCGAATGGTGTGATAAAAAACTCCAGCACGAGCTTCCCGCTTTCGCCCGGCCGAAAGTCGTATCTGTAAGCGGCATTGGCAAACGGCAGATCTTTGATCCACGGCTGCGAACCCCAGACCATTGCCCAGTCCTTGCCTTCGGCCGGCGTGAAGATGTGGTAATTCTGAGCGTGCACGCCGTGATACAGGAAGTGCGTGGCGAGCTTACCGCGAATCTTCGAGTTGGGGTGCATCTGTCGGATGAGTGGCCCTCCGGACAGATCGCCGTCGACGACGACTTCAAAGATGTCGTTGTGCAGACCCTCCCGCGCGAAGTCCCAGTAGTCGTCGCTGGCCTCGTACAGAAAATAAAGATGGTTGAGGCCGTTGACCCAGCCCACCTTCACGTTGACTTTGAGGTCTTTCGGATCAGCTTTCGTGCCATCTTTACGAATGACCGTGTCCCGCAATTCGTCAGTGCCGATTGAATACGAATCCGGCACGATCGACCAGTCGTCCAGGTTGCCGTCGATGCGGGGGATTCTGTTGGCGGGAAACTGAAATATCCGGAACTCCACATCCGGCCGAGCGAGTGTGTCTTTCGCTGGCGCCTGTTCCGATCCTCCATTCTTTTTCGAGTCTTCTCCGCAAACAGCAGCGCCGAGCGCAGACAGGCAACCCAGCACAAAACCAGTCCGAATCACCGCGGTCATGAAGCCTCTCCTATGCGTCCGTCCGAAGGAATAACCCAACGGCGTGACGGTAGCCACGACCGCGCAGACCGACAACCGTCAGGAGTGTTACCATAGTCACTTCGACGTGTTGGAGACGAAAAGCGACCGGGTTTCCGGCCTGGAGAACCGCTCAGAGCACATATCAGTGTCGCCGGTCTCTGCGGATTCAGCTTGTTAAGACGACGTTGAACTGATCCCGGCCGCGAGTTCGGGAGTCCACGTTCAACGTTTCGTGCGTGATTGTTGGACGTGAAGAAGGCGGCGGCATCATTCTGATTTGTACGTGACGAATCAGATTGTAATGGCGTGCCAAACGGGAGCGTGCTATCCGCTCTGTGGAATCATCACCGGAGCGCCCCGCTATCATGGATCGGCCTGAACTTCGCGTTCCTTGGTCTCTGCACCGAAAGCTGCAAGCAGCTATTTCCGGTCATCAGCGTTGCCGTGCTGATCGCGCCGCATCTTTGAAAGTGTTAACGCAAATTAGAATTCAGAAAACAACTAATGAGACAGGGCTTATCCAAGTCGTCGGACAGTTCACATCGCTACCAGTTGGCTCGGGCCTAGTATACTGTCTGTGGCAGGAAGCAATTGTTGACCTGCCGATCGAAGAAACGGCAATCTGCGAATTGTGCGGCGATCAGGGCAAAGGATTGCCTAGGACTTGCCCGTGCGCGGAGGCACGCGAATGTATCAAATCAGGCAATCCACGCTCACGCTTCTTATTGGCCTCCTGCTCGCCGCATCGGTGCTGCACGCCGATGAGCTTCCAGCGCCAGTCGCCGCAGCCTTCAAGCAGCACTGCGCTGCTTGCCACGACGGCTCGTCCAGGAAAGGTAACCTGGATCTGACTTCGCTGGCTTTTGACCTTGAGGATCGGGCCACACAGGATCGCTGGATTCAAATTCACGATCGCATTTTGAAGGGGGAGATGCCGCCCAAGCCGAATGACTTGCCCGAGTCTGAAAGAGCATTGATGGTCACGGCTTTGCGCCGTCCTCTCGCGGCAGCAGACCGCGCGAAAATTGCCACAAGCGGGCGAGGTCCGATGCGTCGTCTGAACCGCATCGAGTTCCAACAGAACCTGCGTGACCTCCTGCACCTTCCGCATCTCGACATTCTCGACCGTTTGCCTCACGATCGCCAAAGCCATCATTGCGACAAGGTTTCCAGCTCGCTCGACATGTCGCGTCTGCAACTCATGGCGTATCTCGATGCAGTGGAAATCGCTCTTTCTTCAGCCATCGTTTCCACCAAGGATCCACCACCGATGGAAAAACGCCGTGTCGAAGGCAAACAGTTGGCCTCCAAATGGTACCTCGCTGGCGGCAGGGAATCATTATTCTTTACTCGTGACTCAAAGGGTATCGACCTGGAATTAAGATCACCTCCGAAAGGACAGACAAATGAACCGGATCCATCGGTTGAATTGGCTCTGTTTCGATCACCCGGATGGCCATACGCACTGTGGCCCGACAAAGTGATCGCTCACACATCGGGGGAATACCGCGTTCGTTTCTCCGCACGTTCTGTGGTGCAACTGAAAGACTTTGTTCTGCAGACCGGCACGCGTTCAGTGCCGATGACGTTTCGTGCCCGCAAACCAACCAACCACGACATTGCTGAGAACGTACGACCCACGGGCGGCATCATCGACATTCTGCCTGAGCAAAGAGTCTACGAAACAGTCGTGTACCTTCAGGAGGGGCAGACGATCGAATACGGGCTGCTTGGCCTGCCTTCACCACAGATCGACGCACTGGGGAAAACGGGGTACTACCGTTACCCACCCTTCCCGGAAGGCGGGCAGCCGGGCGTCGCTTTCCGGTGGCTCGAGATTGAAGGTCCCCTCTCGCCAGAAACGTGGCCTCCCGCCTCGCATCGGGTGCTGTTTGATGATCTTGGCGTTGAAGTGAAATCGGATAATCCGCAGGCAGAAGCCACACGGCTTCTACGCCGTTTCATCGAGCTTGCCGCGCGTGAGCCCGTGCCGGAGGAGGCCATCGCACCATTCGAGGAACTTATTCTCGGAGAACTGAACAGCGGCGAGACGCTCGCCGAGGCCTTGCAGTCCGGTTATCAGGCGTTTCTCTGCTCCAATCTTTTTCTGTACCTGCGCGAGCCGATGACGAGCGACAATCATTTCACGATTGCCAACCGGCTATCGCATTTTCTAACAAACTCGCGTCCCGATGCAGAACTAATCATGCTTTCTCAGGACCAGAAACTGCGTGATCCGACGACGCTTCGAGCACAAGCGCAACGTCTCATCGCGGGCGACGGCTTTGATCACTTCGTCAGACATTTCACCAATAGCTGGCTCAACCTGAGCGAACTGCGCCGGGATGACCCCAACGTTCGCCTTTATCCGGAGTATCGGCTGGATGATTACCTTGTCGAGTCGATGGGCCGTGAGACCCGAGCTTTTTTCGCGACGATGATTCGCGAAAATCTTCCCGCGCATTCGTTGATTGACGCAGACTTCGCCTTCGTGAACGATCGCCTCGCGAGGCATTATGGACTGCACGAAGTGAAGGGATCGAACTTGCAGCGTGTTGACCTGCCGAGGAGCAGCCCTTACGGCGGCTTGCTCACGCAGGCGTCCGTTCTGAAGCTTTCCGCGGACGGCACCAGCACCTCGCCTGTGCTGCGCGGCGCCTGGATCATAGACCGCCTCATCGGCCAGCCACCACCACCGCCGCCTCCAGGTATCCCTGCCGTAGAACCTGACATCCGTGGCGCGCAAACCATTCGGGAACTGATTGCCAAACACACCGCATCAAAAACATGCGCCGGCTGTCACGCAAAGTTCGATCCCGTGGGTCTTGCGCTGGAAAACTTCGATGTCTTCGGCGCATGGCGTGCACACTATCGCGGCCTGGAAACAGGAGGACGCGTGTCCGGCATCGACAGCGCCGGCCACGATTTCAGCTACACGATCGCATCGAAAGTGGACGCCAGCGGTCGGCTCGCCGATGGTCGCCAGTTTGACAATATCCACGACCTGAAGGCCCTGCTACGGGACGACTCGCACCAACTCGCTCGCAATCTTCTCCACCAGTTCACAGTTTACGCCACTGGCACGCCTGTTCGCTTCGGGGATCGGGACGAGATCGAGTCAATACTGGATGCCTGCGCCAAAAATGATTACCTCGTACGAGACCTGATGATGGCGCTGATAAACAGCAGGATCTTTCTGGGAGCAAGCCAAAGGACGGTCAATCAATGAACGGTCCGCACATTTCCGCCGGCTCATCACACCTGCCGCGTCGTTCATTCCTTCGGGGTACGGGCGTCAGTCTGGCCCTGCCGGCACTGGAATGCATGACTCCGGTTTTTGGCCGTGCGATGACGCCGGTCATGGCGCCGCGCCGCATGCTCGTTATCGTCAACAACCTCGGGCTCCTTCCGAGACACTTCGCGCCGACAGGAACGGGGCGAGACTACAAGCCCTCGCCGTATCTTGAATTGTTGTCGGACGTGCGCGACGAATTCACCGTCTTCAGCGGGCTATCCCATCCAGGCGTGGATGGCGCGCACAGCACCGACAACTGCTTCCTCACCGCCGCCCCAGGTGCGTTCAAATTCGGCTTTCGCAACACGATCTCACTGGATCAATTCGCAGCCGAACAACTTCCTCAGTCGACGCGATTCCGGACACTGAATCTGGGTGTCACTCGCCCCAGTGAGGCGGCCAGACGCAGCCTCTCGTTTACGCGCGACGGAGTCCTGCTTCCACCAGAAACCAGCCCGGCGAACCTGTTTCAGAAAATGTTTGTTCAGGGCGAGCCCGGCGACGTGCAACGTCAACTCGATCGTCTTCGCCGGCGCGGCAGCGTTCTGGACACCCTCAACCTCGAGGCCAGACGCTTCAACCGTACGCTGCCCGCCGCCGACCGGGAGCGGCTCGATCAATACCTCACCTCGGTGCGCGAGGTGGAACAGCGCCTTCAAACTGCCGGCGAGTGGGAGCAGCGACCGAAGCCGAAGACGAACCGAACTCCGCCTGCGGACATTGGCGACAGCAAGCGATTCTTCGACCAGTTGCGACTCATGCTCGACATGACACGGCTTGCCTTCGAGAGCGACTCGACCCGCATCATCACGCTCATCGTGGACACCTTCCGCGCTCCGGTCTTCCGCCTGTCCAATCAGGAAGAGACAACCACCACCTACCACAACCTCAGCCATCACGGCCAGAATGAGGAGAAGTTGCGCCAGCTCGAGGCCGCCGACCGCGAACATCTCATGCAATTGCAAAAGCTCATCGATGACTTCGCCGCCAGGCCCGAGAACGGTAGGCGACTTCTGGACCACACCATGATTCTCTACGGCAGCAATCTCAGGGACGCGAACATTCACGATACCACCAATCTTCCCATCCTGCTGGCCGGCGGCGGCTTCCACCACGGACAACACCTCGCCTTCAGCCCCGAGCACAACCAGCCGCTCTGCAATCTGTTCGTGACCATGCTGCAGAACCTTGGAGTCGAAACTGACACCTTCGCTTCCAACACGGGAAACCTGAACGAGATCACTGTGAAATAATCCTCGTTGCGAATCATCGGTCTGTTTGCCAGGTCGAAGTCAGTGGTAGCCGAGAACGAGAGCACCGAAAAGACAACGCCCGTCTCAGGATCCTTATCATTACAATAGAAACCACGAGTCGGCTGCGCCCGGCATCCAGAACAGCATCGTCCCCTGCTGCAGGTTCCACGCCAGTGTCCGATCAGCGACTTCGACACGAAACCTGCTTCGGGTGTCGATCAGCACAATCTCCGCCGCATCGTCTGGCTTCGGCATGCGATCGTGAAAGTCCGTCCGCAATCCGACGATGTACCGTCCACTGGCGTTCCACGGGATCGTCCCACCATGGCCGACATAGCCGAAGAGATGATTCTTCTGACCATGCGTGACCTGTTGAACGCTACCGGCAGTTTCCGCACTTTCTGCGCAGGCCGCAATCAGCAGTGACATGCTGACGAAACAAAGAACTCGATAATTGCTGATGAGAAACACGATCATTCGAGAGTATTCTCGGCGCTTCGCTCCTTCATCCGGCCTGCCACTCACTTTGGCGTAGCAAGCCCGTTTACCGGCAGCGGCTCGAATGGCAGACCCGTTGATACGAGTTCGATCCCGCTGAGCAGACTCTGGCCCTCGTGCGCGGTGAAGGACAGCGTGCAGTCGCCATCGAGTTGGACACCGGTGAATTCCCTAACCAGGCACTTCATCCTGCCCTGGGCCGCGACGAAGATATCGAAATCCGTTAGCACTGGTTTTCCCTGCAGGGCGATATCGAACACGCGGGCTCCGGCTGCGATGTGATGTGGTTCGACAAAGTAGAGCCGCACGGTAAACGTCCCGGGCTTCAGTTCCGTCAGACGCAATGACTTAACGCCTTGTACGCCGGAAGCACACACCCAAGGCCAGCCTTTCCCCTCTTGGATGAACAGTGAATGGTGATAAAAGTAGTCGGGGGTCACCGGTTGTGTCTGGATCTTTATCTCGGGCGAAGGTCCGCCGACGCTGGGATAGTCGAGAAACAAAGTTCCGCCGTGGGTCATCCGATCGCCGGGCGCACCCAGGTTGACTCCAATGCGCACGATTGGTTTGGCCGTGCCCTGGCCCCACGCAGTCCATTGTTCGAACGTCTGCGGCATACTGATCAACGCGGCGCCGGTTGGCAGCGGGTAGCTGCACGTGCATCCTTCGTAGAAATACGGCATGTTCAAGACGCCGTTGGCTGGGATGACGCTGTTCGTGCAACCGGAGCGTGGACCGGCAATATTGATGGTTCCGCTTTCAATGCGTTTGTCGTAGAAAGCAGGAGTCGCCGAGCGCATCGTAATCAAGTGCCCGTAGTCCACACCGCCGTCGCAACCATAACTCTTAACATAGCATCGAGGCTCGACGAGCCCGGTCAGCGGATTCGTCATCTGGCCCTTTTCGGCCTGCCTCAGAAACGGATAGCCCTTCGGCTTCTCACCCCTGGACTGCAGTTCCTGAAAATGCTTCTCGACATACGGCGGACGAAATTGATACGGCGGACGGAAATCGGCGTCTGGCGTTTGGGGGACTCGTTCTAATCGCGACTCGGCTTCGTCGCGTGACATGATGCGGCCGGTATAGACGTCCACGAAGGATGCATTGAGCAGGCGGAACCTTCCAGTTCCGTCTCGATGGAGATGGTTGACGGGCCCCATCTTGTCGACTTTGCCCTGCCAGTCCTTGTCCTGCGAAATCATGACGCCGCCCACGATCGTTGGTTGCGGGGCGCGCTTAAAGCGGGCAACGGAATCGTCAAACCACAAGATCCCCAGTGGAGCACGGACGCGGGCGTCGGGCGCGCTCCAGTTGTTCGTATAATCGACGGCACCGGGCAACGCGCCCGCCCGGCGGACGAGCAGGAGGTCACCGTGCCGTTCAACCCGGGCTTCGGTATGTCCTGCCGCGCGGAGCCATTCGCGAATCTCCTTGTCGCGCATCGATTCTACGGCGAGGCAGGCGACGCCCCCGTACGGCTTAAGTGTTTCATATAACGCCAGCAGATAGTCAGCGCTGGCGTTGAGCCGAGTCGCGCTCCAATCTTCTGCCACAATCAGATCAGCCAGATAGCGCGGAAACGCGACTTCCTCGAGGTTGCCGGCCGCGATCGACAGTTGGCCGGCCGGCGCGGAAGGTTCAAGGATACGTCGCCGCATCGCGTCGGCATCGGATTCAGCGGGGGCTAATGCGATGACGTTGAGATTGGTCTCGGCAGCCAGTTGTTCCGCCAACCGGCCATCGCGCGTGCCGAGCACGAGGGCGTAGCCGTCGCGAAAGGGAGTCAGCGCGCGAAGGTCGGCGATGGTTGACGCCAGCGCCTTGTTGACGTCTGGCCTGCGGGCTTGCTGTGCAGGGTGAAAAGTCGGCGAGACCTGACTATCGCCGAAACAATAGATTGTTCCCTCGCGGGTCGTGACGAATAGCCGGCCGTTGGCAGCGACGACGCTGTGAATGTCGCCGTCGACTCCCTTCAATCCGGCACCATAATTCAGCCGAGTGCCGCCAAGCGTAACCTGTGTCCGCGATCCTTCGACTCCTTTACCCGTACGCAGTCCGCCTTCATGCCGATCGCGATTGACGACACTGTCGAACTCAATTTTGCCGCGTCGTATATCCCGGGAGAGTGCCGGGTCCATGCGCATGAACCAACCGCCGGGAACGGTGCCTTCGGAAGGGAGTGTGAAATCGAGTAATTCGCCGCTATGGCGATCGAACGTGGCCGGTTGCGCCGCACCACAGGGGACGAGCAGTTCACCTCCGTTAACCAACAGGTATCCCTGCGGAGTAAGTCCCCCCAACGCTTCGGCACCCGCATGCGGTTGCTTCCCATACAAGGTTCCGCAACGATCGTTGACCCATTTGACTTGGCCCGACTGTGCGTCGAGCGCGTAAACAAAGACGCCCTCGAGCGGCCAGACTCCGGCAGCGAAATAGACGGTCTCGTCGGCCAGCACCGGTCCCCCGCGGACCGGCCAGACAGAAATCAAGCGACCGTTGCCCAGGAGTTTTCGAACTGAAGGCACGGCACGAAACTTCCATTGCAGCGCACCGTCAGACGCATTCAAACAATACAGATGTCCGTCGTCCGATCCGAAGTAGACTTTGTCGCGCCATGCAACCGGTGCCAGACGCACCGGACCGGCTGTGTAGAACCGCCATCTTTCCGTCCCGGTCTCGACTGCATAGGCGACAACCGCATCGACATGCGGCACCGCCACGAACATCGTGTCGCCCAGAACAATCGGCTCGTAGCCCTGGTCAAACTGGAGCCGGGACTTGCGGAAAGCGGGTGTCACCGGCGGAAGCTGACGCTTCCATTGCAGACGCAGCGGATCGGGAATCTTCTCGGCCGAGATATTCGTACGGCCGGCGTCATGCCGCCATGTGGGCCAATCCTCAGCTACCGCTATGCTGGCGAATGACAATAGCCCAACGAGGGTAACAGCGGAATAACGCGTGACACTGTGCATGGGAATGCGCCTCCTTTAGCGCAACGCTATCAGTTCAGGTAGGCCGAACCCCGTTCCGGCACGGTCAGTATAAACCTGCCTCACCATTCATCCCATTGCCGGAGCGTCGTCGCTTCGCTCCTTGATCCGGCCTACTTCACTTCAGGCGGGTTGGCATCAATCAATCAATCACTTCCGGTGGAGGAGATTCAGCGCGGTCGACAGCACTGTGACACCAATCTGATCCAGGCGGGACGGGGCCGGGTTTGACAACTCAGGCTCATCGGTCAACAGCCAGGGAGAGATCAGGTATTCCGGAATGAACACGAAACGGGCTCTCCATCCGGTCGGTAAACGGCAGCTACGAACTGACTCTGGCCATCCAGTTCGGTCTTTGCGATCGGTTCGCGATTCCTTGACGAAGGCTTTGCGATCATCCAGTGAGAGAAGGGCTTTGATGTCAGCCGGAAGCCGATCGAGCGCGATCCGGTTGACGTCGTCGTGCCCCGCTCCCCACGCGCATAAGTACGTGGAGCTCCCGAACAAGCCGAGCACAAGAATCGAGAGGGCGATGCAAGTGTTTCTTCCAGGCAATCGCATCTTCATATTCGCAGGAAACCAGTCTGAGGGAGTTATTGGTACATTTTTCGATCCTGCACCGTTCCATCCAGCCCCTTGATCTCGACGACCATCTTCGCCGGGTTCTTCGTAAGTGTCAGTAGAATGTAGCTGTCGGCACCTTTCAGGAACGCGGAATTAGAGTCCGGGTACTGGTTGCCCTTGCCGCTGAGCGAAGTGTTGTAGTAAGTGAAGCCATCGACCTCCGCGCGTTCGGCGTAGTAGCCGAAACCAGTGATCGCAATCGTCCCTTTGCGAAACTTGGAATGCCATGCTCCCTGTTCCCGGGCACGCATCGACCCGTTCCGCTCGTTGTAGAGTGTCACGACGAACTTCCGTGCCTTGTCGCTCATCAGTTTGTCGTACCAGCGGAACTGTTCCGAATCTCTCTTAAAAGAATGACACGCCTGCCAGGTCGTGCCGAAATCCGAGATATGATTCAGATCGAGTGCCGCGAAGCGGACATCGAATCCGGGTACGTCGAAATGCCATTTCCATTCATCTCCCGGCAACTCGAAGAATCGGCGGAAGGCCGTGGCATCGATGTCGTATACCGGTTGCTCGGGTGGCTTGCGGCCTCGTGGCCTCATCTCTTTGTCATGGTTGCCGAGCACGGGCATGAATGGCACTGACCGGAACAGTTCGGGGTAGCGGTCGATCAGGCGGGCATAGGGCTTTATGCACTCTTTGTTTCCGGGACCACAAAGCTGATGTGTGTTTGAAATGTTGTCGCCCGCCGTCAGCAGGAGATGCACGTCATCATTCCTGATTTCAGACAAATCGGGCAGCACCTGCCAGTCGGCTGCGACAGCAACTCTCAGTTCGTCGCTCGGATACGCTTTAAAGGTTGCATCCTTCGATGACTGATCGCCCGTGCGAACGGAGTAGTGATAGACGCCGTCTGATTCCTCGAGTGGAATTTCGACATGATGGATCGTTGTGTTGATAGCAACTCGAACCTCCTGTCCGTACTTTGCTGTTCGACCGAAACGAACGATGGAATCACCCGGCTGTTTCGACATCCAGTTGACGACGAGTTTGCCGGGATCGTGCGAACGATGCCCCAGCCAGATTCGTTGAATGCCAGGACGATTCGTTCTGTCATCGGAAGCGGGTATCTCGTCGGCGCCCAGCGCAGCCAGGGGCGCGAGCAATAGGGCTATCAGTAGGGCAAGGGTCCGTTTTATATCGATTTTCATGGTTGAGCAATTGATTGATGAAACGCTTTACGATTCCATTCACCGCGCGCGGTTGATTCAGTCGAAAACACCCGCAGGTCACACGCAGCAGCAGGCTGAAAGAAGAACGCATCGCCACGCCCCCTGTCAAAGATACCACGCACGCTCACTTCCACAACTGGATCGACGCGATGGTCGCCACCGGAGCGACGGCGCAATCACAGGATGCGCAGTCTGTTCCCGCATCCAAATGATGAAAGCAGGACCACTGTGAATGTGAGTTCGCCTGAGGCTTACTCATCCGGTGGCAGGAGAAAACAGAAGACCTGTTGCCTGCGGTGGAACGGAGACTCATCTGGCGGTTCGGCATCGCCAGCGATGAAGCCTCCCCAGTCCTCCGCATCGTTTCCCCAGTGTGCGAGCCTCACTTGCCTGATGGCGGCATCCCGAGGGTCGCGGAACAATTCTCCTTGAAACGTGAGCTGAGGACTGCCGAGACTGAAGCCATCGGCTGCGTGGGAAAAGCGAAACGACAGTACGTTGACGTCTCGAAGGAGAGCAGCGGGAACGACGAACGCGTATTTCTTTCGTATCTCCGGCGCAAGCTCACCGACGCTTTTCCCGTTCAAGAGGACGTCGACCCTTGCAGCGGGTGCCCGTGGAGTCGTCCAGCTTGTCGCAGGGCTCACGCTGAACGTCAGCGTTGCATCCGTGCCGAACTGTGACGGCTCGTCTCCGTTGGCAACGACGAACTCGCGCGATCGCCGTTCGTTTTCCGCAGTGCTCCTCACCGTGACTTCTACGATCCCATCGGGTAGAGAGTTCGTATCAATGGTGGCCGAGTAACGAGCACGGTAGAAGGGTCGGTCAATCTCACGCATCCCGTGCCAGGACCTGCCGTCGAGTGAGAATTGCAGGGACTCATCAGCGCGCGGCTGTACCAAGTGAGCCCGGATCTCGACACGGCCTCGCAAGGGAGCACCCAGACGAGGTGAGGTGATGCTGATCCGTTGTCCCAGGCCTTTATAAAAATGTTCCAGTTTCTCACCCCGGACTCGGTAGATGAGATATCCCTGAGGCGACAGATCGGGGCACAACTGCTTCGTTTTAGTATTCCACCAGCAACCCGCCAGAGCTCCGGCCGTTCGGTACGGGACAGAGCGGGCCTTATGAGTCACGACGTGACTGTCGCCAACCAGTTGCAGGCGGACATCGTTTTTCCGTGCAATCGTGTCAAATTCCGGACAGTGCTTACCCAGATCGGCCTCGGACGCTGTGACCACAAACGTGCCGAGCGTCCGTCGGGACAGATCCTGCCGGATCCACTCAACATGCATCGGCTGAACTTCATTGGTCGGATATTCGAGCAGTCTTCCACCGACCGGAATCGGCCGTTTGCCAAGATGGTAGCCAAAGTCGACCGACGTAAAGTGGATCGCACCGTACTCGAACGAGAAGAAGTGCGGGCCGAGGTGTTCCCAGTACAAGGGCTTGCCGCAACGATGATCTCCTCGAGGGAACTGATCGATGCGATAAGAGGAATCCGTGTGATCACCGGCGACGTTGTAATACGGCATCGCTAGGTGATTCATGATTCCTACGTAGGTGCGAAAGTCACGCTGCCCGGATTCCGGTTTGCTGATCAGGGCTTTATGCAGGTCGAGCAGGTCGCCGCTGTTCACGACAAAACGCGGCGGCGGCGTTAGAGCATTGATCTCGCGCACAAAGCGGCTCAGTCCCGCAAGCGAGCGGCGATTCTGCGAAACGTGTGTGTCCGTGACGTGGACGAAGACGTATTCATCTTCATTCTGGTCCGCAGGCTTCAGTTCGAAATCAACGTTGCCGGCCAGTGGCTTGTACCAATGCCCCTGCACGTCATGTCCCGTCGGACGCGTGATGTAGATGAACACAGCATCCTTGTTCGGTTTCAATCGATAAACGCCCTGGCCGTCTGTCTTTGTCACCGAGTATCCGTCCGTGACTGATACCCCTTCGCCTCCGGACATTCTTCCGGCTGCATGCACAACAACACGGCCGGAAATCTCTGAGGGCACCGTCGCGCCGTAGTCCGGTTTGGGTGTGTCCTTGAGCAGCAGATCGAGAATCTCAGAAGCTGACTCCGGAGGCTTCACGTCCTGACTGACTGACACACGAACTGCCGATCGACTCGAGAGGCCAATCACTAGACAGCAGAGAACGAGAGTCGGACGCATTGTTTGGTCTCAGGATGGAACAGTCGGAGTGCGAGTCAATCGACGGTCGTTTTGACAGTCGTCATTTCGTAGTCCAGCGAGAATGTATGCTTGGGATCCTCATTTTCCTTGTTCAACAGCGGCGAATAGGTCCTGACGTGGATCTTGTTCTCGCCTGGTTCGAACTTCAGTGAACGAAGCCAGCCGTCGCCCCCGTTCGGGAGTCCCTGATAATCGGTGAGCATTTCAAGGACCTTGCCGCCAGAATCGTTGACGCTTGTTTGCAGTCCCACTCCCAGGACATGGCCACTGACAACGAGAAAGATGTTCGGCTGCTTGCGAACGAACTTCTGCCACACCTGTTCGCCGCTGTTGCCCGCGATTTTGTATGACGTAGCGCAGGCCGTGTCTCGCTGCTTTGGACGCATGTAGCAATGCGTCGCAACGATCACACGATGATCGGGGTATCGCTTCGCCACGCCGGCCGCCCATTCCAGAGTTTCATCGCGAGGAGCAAATTCGAGATTAATAATCATGAACTTCATGCCACTGGCTTCAAAGAAGCAGTAGTTGTTGTCGTTATTCTCGCCCATGTGCCCGCCATACCACGGTCGCCCAGCAAATCGCTCGGGAGAGTAATACTTGTTGTAAAACGTTGAGTCACGAGTCTTCACAACCATGTCGTGATTACCTGACGCCATGCTGTAGGGCACAACACCTTCAAGCAGCCGCATTGCTCGATCAGCGTTTTCCCATTCCCGTTCTTTGGTGGATGTCTGCACAATGTCGCCCAGGTGAATGACGAACTTGATATTGTCGGTCTTCGTCTGCTGCCGAATCCACGTTGCCTGGGCCACATACGTACCGGGATACTTTTCCGAATAGTTTTGCGTGTCCGGCAGTAGCACGATCGAAAAGCTCTCTAAGGCAGTCTCTGAGTTCTCGGCACAGGTGACTGCCTGATTCGCGAAGACGATCGCCATCAGGCAGACATTCAGAGTCGATCGCCAGAATGGATTCCGCATGTTCTACTCCTGAAAGGAAGAGTTTGTGACGTCAGGCCATCGTGCCTTGATCAAATTGCAGTCACGAACAACCACGGGATCGACGATCCGGGAGGGCACGAGTGTTCGATAACAGATGGCGCATCATTGTCCTGCTAATGGGTTGTGCCGCAAGCCGACGACCGGGAGAGAATCAACATGACTGATCATTGGAGCTGCGCGCTCTCGCTTAATGCGCAACGGCAACCCAATTCCGGCAGCGCTGACGCCTTGACCCAGGCACTTCGCAGCGGAGCGGATTTACGGGTGGGCACGGGATTCAAACACAACGAGCACATCGATCCGTCCTCAGCAAATGACGAGCTGATTCGAGAAGTCATGGACTTTCGGGTCACTTATCTGCTTGATGACCGATGGTCGGCAGGTATTCAGAACATGCGTATGCCGGTCACGTTGCCGGATGGTTTTGGTCCGCGCGAGTCCATGTCGTTCTTTCTCTACAATCAGGACGGTCATCAGGCCATCGCGCGTCCGTTTCTTGATGGACGCAAGGCCGCGGGGCAACTTGGTCACTCACCAGTCAATGACTGGCCGGACATGCCCAAATATCACGAGCTGGCAAACTTCGATGCTGATACCAACGCACCCAGCAGCACTTTCATTTACGACTTCGAGTATTTCCACTTCATGGTCCGACCCGCGTGGCGGGAAGTGTTATCCCACTCAGCCGACGGAACGGTGACCGGTGGTGATATCGACGATCTGTCCGACTCGTTCGCTCGCGGAGCGGAAGTCAAAGTCGCGATTCGCGGTCTGTGTGATGACCTGCCGACCGTTGAAAATGAACTCGGCGAACAGTCACGCATCGACCACGAGGTCTTCGTCCATCTTGGCGCGTGCTACTACTACACGAAACAGAAGTTGTTTATGGGGTCCGCGAATCCGGTTGTCCGGACTCATCCGGCAATCCCGCTGGGTTACGGGAGTGGCAACTGGGATTTCGGCTGGTTGATGCCGCGCACCGACGGCCACATCGCTCGCTGGCTGTGCGATCCTTACACTCTGAAATTCCGTCGCGATTCCGGCCAGTACGCGATCCGGTGGTTCGTCAATCAATGAGAATCTGCCGTTCGCCTGCTACTCGAACATGCAGTCGCGTTGTTGCGGTCACTCCGTCGTTCCGGCTCCGCTGAACGCGGACAAGGTAATCACCTGGCTGCTGATAAGTATGGTGGGTAATGGCGTAACCATCTGCCGCTTGCTGTTCGGTGTTTCCGTCCGACTTGACGCTGACGGGAGGACTTCCGTCATCGAAATCCCAGACCTCGCTTCCATCCTGATTGCCGAAGGAACGCACTTTGAATGTGATCGGGACGTTGACTCGATTACCCAGCGTGGGCCAGTAAGCCGCATGGATCCGCGGCACGTATAGACCCGGCTGTTTCGGATCCAGCACATGCACCTCGGCGAAGTCATAGTCAACATTTCCCGCTTCGTCAGTCACTTTCAGAATTTCACTGAACACGCCCGGTCGGTCGTATGTCCGAGTGACGCGTGACCCAGACGCGGCCGTTCCGTCCGAGAACGTCCACTCATATTTCCGAATGCTGTCCGTCGCACTGTACGACTTCGATCCGTCCAGCGTGGCGTCGTCACCAGCCATCAGAAAACTCTTGCGGCGTGTATTGGCAACCAGTTGAGGCTTGTATTGGTTCCGGTAGGCTTCCCAGAGAAACGCATAGCCGGCCTGAGTGCCCCACTTACCGGACGGCTGGCGGCTTTTGATCTCAAAGTGTAGATGCGACCAGCCGCCGCTGGAGCCTTTCTTGCCCAGCAAACCAATCTCTGTCCCTTGATCGATGATTCGGCCCGGACGGATGGCATCGTTGATTTTGTGCAGATGGCTGTAGCGATAGAACCAGCCACGTCCGTCCTTCAGATACACGACATCGCCCCTCGGTGCGACAGGACTCTTGCCCTGGCCATATTTCGGAATGGAACCACCCTTAAGAAGATACTCCGGCAGCACATCCTCGCCGCTTGACACCACCACCGCGTCCGTTGCAGCGATGACTTTGACCTGGCGTTCCGAACCACCAATATCCAAACCGCTGTGGTAGTAGATCTTCGGGACAATCTTTGTCCCGCCGTCGACCGGTTCATTGTCAAACCATGTGCGAGTTGCAAACCACCGTTGGTCGACGGGATGTATATACGAACCGGGCTTGAGCAACGGAGAGCCGGCTGGCCACAGACGTAATCTGGCGTCTTTGTCCAGCCCCCAGAAACTCGGCGTGCCGTTCGAGTTGTATCCTTTGGTGATTGAACAGTCGATCTGCACTCCGGCAACTGGACGAGGCAGGTTGTACATGCCCGACTCGAGCGTGATTTCCTCGCCTTCCACCTTGACGGTCACTTCGGCACTGCGCACAGCCTGCCGGATTGGATCACGCGTCTCGCGCAGCTTCAAAAGTTCAACTTTAACGCGTTGGCCGTTGCACAGCTCCAACTGCGTGGTTTCGCCGATATCAAGGTCGACAACTCGCACAAGGGGCTTTTGCGGCGCAGTCGATTGCTCCCTTCGGGGTTCAGCAGCTCGAACAGGCTCAACTGCAAGGCACCCGAGAATCGACAACGTAAAAAATACGTTTATCATACCGACATACAGTGCTCGCGGCCGCATTATCGTTTCCTCGATGTTCTGTGAATCTTCCCAATTTGCTCCACACTCAAGGCTCGCTCGTAAATCCGCACATCTTTCATCCTGCCGTTGAAATAATCGTGCTGTCCGAAACCGATTCTTAGCGGCTGGTCCGGCTGGAGATTCCACTCGCTGGAATTGAAGGTGGCGCTTTCGCTGACAAGCTTGCCGTCGACATAAAGCTGGAGTTTGTCGTCGGCGCGCACTGCGGCGAGATGACGCCAGCCCGCCCGCAGTTGCCGATCGTAAGTGACCGTTTTGCCGGCTTCGAGGGAGTGGACATGGCCAGAGGGCAGTACGCCGCAGAAAAGTCTGCCGTCGAACACCGCCATCGACCACGCTCGACGATACCTCACATCCGGAGTTTGATCGAGTCGTCCAACATGAGTCCAGCGGCTGTTACCTTCGTATCGATAAACATCAGCCATGGGCAGCGTCCCGGCGTAGAACTTTCCGTTGTAGACCGAAACCGCCATCACTTCCTTTTCCTCTCCGAGACGCCCCGCATGGGTCCACTTCTGCGGACCGTCGAATCGAAAGACGGAGCCGGTTGGCCAGGTACCAACGTGGAGGTCGCCCTCGTAAACCATCATCGAGTAAACCTGCGTGGTATCCGGTACCGGTCCGAGCCGCTGCCAGTCGGCTCCGCCTTTGTAGCGAAAGAAACCACCGTCATCGTAGCTCAGGCCGAACAAGCTGCCGTTGTGCACACCAAGGTGAGTCACGCGCAGATCGGGACAGCCGCAGTCGGTCCATTTGTCGATGCCGTCGAATCGATACAGCCCACGGGTTCGCGGCGTATCACGCCAAGCGCCTGTCGTTCCCGTTCCGGCGTAGAGTTTACCGTTAAAGACAGCCAGTCCGCTGATGCTGCGAACGTCTGCGACTTTGCCGCAGTCGGTCCATTCAGTGCCGCCCTCGTAACGGTAGACTCGACCGCCGTGGCTTTCGTTCGGAGACAGCGGCAGCGATGAGCCGCCGCCGCTGTAGAGTTCGGACCCGGCGTAGAGTCGGCCTTTGTAGACAGCCATTCCCTTGATGGCGTTGGCGGGATCCGGAGCTCCGCAATCAATCCACTTCTCGCCGCCGGCATAACGATAAACGTGACCGCGATCATTCTCGCCGGGTTCCCAGGTGGATGCGTAGAGAGCGCCGTCAAAGACGACCAGCGATTCGATTTGCTGATTGTTCCCCGGCCGCCCGCAATCGAGCCAATCGTTGCCCCCCTTCGCTACATCGATCCCGAAGAAAACGTTTCGCCAGTTCGACTGCGCCGATGTCACGCCGGCATAGTTCATCAGTCCAAAGTTGAACCCGTTGCGAGTCTCCGGATCGAAGCAACTCATGATGTCGCCCAATACGTCATCAAGCTCTTCATCCGTGTGAATCCACGCTGCGATAGTGAAGGCTTTCGTCCCAAACTTCGGCGCTCGGTCGGCTGGAACCTCAAGCCATGCGTCAATTCCGTCGAAAGCTGCGCCCCGGTCAGCATCAAACGTCACGCCGTGATTGATCGCGTGATGATCACTGCCTGATGAATCACGCCCGTCGGCCGTCAGTTGCCAGTGAGCGATCAGACCATCATCGTCGGCAACTGCGGCGCCGAAGAATGCAATGGATACCCACGCAATAGAGGTGAGAAAAGTACGAACAGGAAGAGATTTCATAAGGGTTGTCCGTGTCCGTTTGAACTGATGGGTGCACAGGTGACATTCTACTTTCTCAATTCGCCTGGCGTTCGGGTATGGCCTGCATCAACAACGTCAACGACTTGGAGAGTGCTTCAAAACCGATATCTGATCCCTTGTAGTGTCCCATTCTCACGACGACCAGATCGTGCGATGGGATGATGATCGTGTACTGACCGCCGGCTCCAGCCATGTAGTACGCCGCTTTGGGAATCGGAAACCGCTCTGTTCCGTTGATCCAGAAGAAGCCGCCGTAGATCGGTCTGCCGTCGGCAACCCAGGCGGGGGCCAGTGTGCTGACGAATTCGACGAAACCCTCGGGCAGTATGCGTTTCCCGTTCCAGATTCCGTCCTGCAGATAGAGGTTCCCGAGTCGCGACCAGTCACGAGCGGGCCCGAATTCGTATCCCTGCAACAAAAAGTTGCCGTACGGGTCGGTTTCCAGAACCATGTCACGCATCCCGAGCTTGTCGAAGAGCGCGCGTTGGGGAAAGCTGTGGTAGTCGTCTCCACGTTTTTCGACGGCCAGGCGGATGAGGTAATTCGCAGTGACCGGATCTGAATTGCGGTAACGGCCTACGGTGTTCGGAGCCCATTGCAGAGGCCGCTTCACAGCCCACTCAAACGAGTTGACGGCACCCGTATAAACGTAGCGATGATCGGGATAGCCGCCTGCCGGATCAAAGTCCGGATCATGCGGGGCTCGGAATCTCAGGCCGCTCGACATGTGCAGAATATCGGCGATGCGAATCTTCCTGCGCGGGTCATTGTCATTTTGCCATTCAGCAATCGGCGCGGGTTGATTTAGTGCATACACGCCATCGTTGATCAAAGTTCCCAGCAATGTGGCAGTCAGACTCTTGCCCATGGACCAGCTTTCCAGGGGCGTGTGCATGGTGATGCCATGCCGATAACGCTCGCCGATGATTCGACCTTTCCAAGTGACGACATAGGCAGCAGTCAGGCCATCCTTTGGTTCAAAGGCAGCGTTCACCGCCTTCGCTACCATTTTCGCATCGAGTTCTGCGGGAAAGTCATCGTTGGACAAGACGTCACCCATCGGCCACTTCGTCGTTGCGGCGTCCGGCAGATTTGATTCGATGTCAGGCGGCTCAAAGAAGGGCGACTGCTCACCACGAGGCAACGTCAGGCAACCAAGGTCACCGATGAACTTTGCCGTGCGAGTGACACCGTTTGGTAATGTGACATGAACGGCCTTATTTTCCCGGTCGATGCGCCACTTCATTTTAGCCCGCTCCTCGTAGGGAGCCGTGAAGTACCCAATGTTCTCGGCCGCAAACTCCGGGGTCAGGCCGGTCACGAACACTGCCGAACAGAGAACCTTGGCGAAGCCGGACGCGTGGTGCTCCAGCGGATTACCCGGCGGCGGTGCAGATGTCGTCTGCAGTTCCCGGGATGCACCTCGGGCAATCAGCGCGCGTGTTTCGTCATCCAACGAATCCTGTGCGTTCATTAACACAGGTATGAAAACGAGGGTCAGAGTCAGCCCGCAAATTCTTATCATTGCCAGGTCCTTCAAAAGTGCTTCCACTGCTCCGCAGCCAACGGGAATCGAATCAACCGTTGCTGCTCGCAGTTCGAGCGCATCCTACCGAGCGACAAGCATCGCGGGAACTTCCTGAGGGCCGGGAAGCGCCGGCATGAACGGGACTTCCTGTCGCGTACGACTTGCGGCAAACTGTACGATAGGGAACCTCTAAAAACTCAATACAGTCATTCTCACGTCGCCAGCCTGTCAGGTTCCAAAGTAGACTGTGGCCTGCGTCGAAAATCCCCGTGATTTACGTGCTTTGAGCGCTAAATACATCACGGATACATAACAGGGCCCAAAACAACGTGTTTTGCGTGCTTTTCTGCCTCGTTTCACCACCGTTTCACCAATTTCGACGGGGACGAGGCATGGCGAGTGTCAGGCAGATGGCATCGCAGGTGAAGAAACACGGAGCCAGAAACGCGAGTTGGCTTTGTTTTTGGCGAGACCGCGACGGACGGCAAAGGTCCAAGGCCTTCGGGGCAACCGCTCGTGGCAAGCGAGCCGCCGAGAACTATGCGAAGCAGATCGAGGCCGAACTGACTTTGCGGATCGACGTGCCGAGTTCTGTGACGTGGTAGACGTTCCGCAAAGAGTTCGAGGCAAGCCGTTACGATCTGACAACCGAAACGCAAAGGAACACTGCGATCTAAGACATCACGTCCACGCACGCCACAGCCGGCATGCTCGGCAGATGTCGCGAAGGTCCAACATTCTGTAACCACCGACGGCTATATCGTCGGCATGGAAGCACCACCTTTCGAGTACCGCTATCGAGCGGGAAACCCTCGAGTCATCGACGGCGATACCGTCGACTGGTTGATCTCGTCTTCAGGATTCAGATGCGGCGACGGTTCCGACTGCTCGGCATCAACGCTCCCGAGAAACGCAAGCCGACCTACGACGCCGGCATCGCGGCGAAGCAGCATCTCGAATGGCTGCTCGAGCTCTACGGCCTGAGAGAAGTGCGAACGCACAAAGATCGAACCGGCAAGTACGGGCGAATGCTTGCGACGCTGATCGGCGTTGATGGCGACGAACTCATCGACCTCAACCAACGCATGATCGACGACGGTCACGCCGAGCCGATGTGAGATTGCGACACCATGCGAGACGGTGCGAACTACCTTCGAGAGCGTCCGAGAATGCGTTCTGACGCACGCCGAAACGAAGACGAAAGGCCTCGAGATCAGCCTGAATGGATCTCAGGCTGCGTCTCGGCGCGTCTGCGAAGGCAAGGGGATGAAGGGGGCACGGCACGCGGTGCGGGTTCATTTTCTGTCGGTCTGCAGCAGAAGACCGCCGCCTGAACTTTTTAAAAAATACACGTCAAATCTGAGGCTGGGGTATGCGTTCAAACCTATTTGACTCGTTCGACGAGGCGGTGAAAGCAGGCAACGGTTCGCACATCTGGAAAGTCGACTCCCCTGATGGCGGCTGCTTCTGGGTGAACGCGAGCACGAAGAGAAAAGCCGAGTCACTTGCGGCGACTGAACTTCGGAGCGTTTCCAGCGTCTCAATCTTCGAGGTCGTGAAACGGCTGCAGGAACTCCTGAGCGAGGGCACTGCTGATGATGAAACATGATCTGCCTCCTCGTCTGGGACCAGATCATGAGTCAGATCCAACGCAAAAACTGGTCGCGAGAATAAGGAAGCAGGTCACGCACCGCCTCAATTGAAGGATGCTCACCGAGGCATCGAATTACCGAAGTCTGAACTGAACATCCCGTCAGTTTCCCAAAATGCCCACGATATAATACAATGTATTATTCGTATCGAGTTGGCGATCAGCCGATTTGAGGCATTACTGCTGAGGTCGTCCAATGACTCTGACAAAAGTTCAACTGCGGGTTCTGGAGTTCCTGCGAAGTGAGATCCGCTCTTCAGGACGCTCCCCGACCATGCGCGAAATTCAGGCTGAGTTCGGATACGCCTCGCCGCATACGCCTCAATATCACGTCAAAAAACTCATCGAAGCGGGGTATCTGCAGCGTGGAACCAGCCTGGAGTTTGTTGAGCAGGGACTCAGACTGGCGGGGATCGTGGCGGCGGGATCACCGATTGAAGCAGTCGAAGAACACGATGAGCGGATTGATCTTCGGGGATTTTCTGACGAGGACCATATCGCTTTACGTGTCCGTGGCGAGTCGATGGTCGAGGAGTGCATTGCTGATGGAGATTACGTCGTCGTCCGGAAGGAGTCGACGTGTGAGGAGGGCGATCTGGTTGTGGCCCGGATCGGTGATGAGGCCACGTTGAAACGGTTTTATCGGGAGCCCTGGAAACGCCGTATTCGTCTCCAGCCAGCCAACTCGACAATGAAGCCAATCTATTGTCGAGCCGAGGACCTGACGATCGAGGGCGTGGTCGTAGGTGTCATCCGGCTGATGGGTTCAGCGTGAGGTCGGCGATGGGTGTCTCAGCGAACCATTCTGAGGGTCTGCCTGCCAGGCTCCATTCCGAGACCGGGATCCGTTCAGAAGAAGTCGAGAAGCTCCGAGCGAATCTGCGGCAGATGGAGCGAGGCTTTCATGGAGAGGTCCGGTCGCGAAATTGTGTTTCGAGCGGTGTCTCCGCGCTGGATGACCTCCTGCCGGATCAGGGATTCGTCAAAGGGACGCTTTGCGAGTGGATTTCCGCCGAGCTTGGCGGTGGAGCAGCTTCGTTGGCAATGCGAGTCGCCAGCCAGGCTGCGATCGATGGCCCGCTGATCGTTGTGGACAGGAACCGGTCCTTCTACGCGCCTGCGATGGACCTCGCGGGAGGCAATCTGAGGAACACGATTTTTGTGAGACCGGAGTCCCGGGTGGATGAGTTGTGGGCTCTTGAGCAGTGCCTGCGGTGTCCAGGAGTCGCGGCCGTACTGTGCCAGATTGATTTTCTGAAGACTCAGGAGTTTCGCCGACTGCAACTCGCAGTGGCCTCCGGGGCGGCTCTCGGCATACTCATTCGCTCTGCCGTCGCGAAGACACGAACGGGCTGGGCTGATGTGCGGCTGCTTGTGTCACCTCGGCCATCGGTTGAATTTCTCCGCCGCCTGGAAGTGAGGTGCGTTTACGCGAAGGGACATTTTTCTGATCGCTCAGTCGAACTGACTCTCTGTGAGGAAACGGGCGAATTACGGGAGGCGTCCTGAATGGAGAGCCTTTCGCCATCAATACAGCACGACGGAAAGCACACGCTCCGGACTCTGTGTGTCTGGCTGCCGGATTTTCCGATTCAACGACTGCACGGCGCACAGCCAGAGACAAAAACCGAACCCTGTGTCCTGTATGTTGAATTGGGAAACAGGTCGCAGGTCATCATCGCTTCGGAGAAAGCCCGCTGGCGCGGAGTTCGTTCGGGGATGTCGCTGGCAGAAGTACAAGCACTGGTAGAAACCGCCGTCGTGCTGCCTCACGATGCCGAGGCGGATATCCAGGAACTGCGATCGCTGGCCGCTTTGTGCGACCTCTACAGTCCGTTTGTCGGGCTGGAACTGACGAACGGCTCTCACTGTCTGATGCTCGACATTTCCGGTTGCGGCCCTCTGTTTGGTGGCGAGTCCGGGCTGGCCCGGCGTCTGGTCATCGATCTGGCTGAGCGTGGCTACTTTGCTCACGTCGCCGTCGCCAACACGATCGGAGCCGCCTGGGCAATTGCTCGATATGGACACGGGACCGGATCGGATCGCCGGCTGAGGTCGCTCCCGATCGAAGCCCTCAGAATTCCGGACAGGACTGCATCGCGGCTGCGCGAATTCGACCTGCGGACCGTCGGGCAACTGGCCGCGCTGCCAGAGGACTCCCTGCCCTCCCGGTTTGGTTCTGTCGTTACTGAGCGGCTGAACCAGCTTTATGGCCGCTGCCATGAACTGATCGAACCCGTGTCCCTGCCGGAACCCATCTCAGAAGAGTGGACGACTGAGGAACCCATCTGCCATCCGAAAGCGATCCGTTATGTCTGCTCAAATCTGCTGGAGAGCATCCTCGACAAACTGAAATCCCGAGGTGAAGGGCTTCTGAAACTGTCTCTGAGTTTCATGCCCGAAGTGTCGGAGCCTGTCGTCCTGAAGATCAGGCTCGCTCGACCGAACAACTCATTACCTCATCTGTTGACGCTGATTGACCTGAATCTGGAATCCGTCCTGATTCCGGAATGGCTGCACACGATTCAAATGCAGGCATCCGTTGCTGCCCCGCTTCAGGTTCGGCAGCGAGATCTCTTCCCTGAGGACGAACCCGGCCACGAGGCCGGCCGTGTCCAGCGATTAACGGAACGGCTGAGTGCCCGGCTCGGGCAGGATGCCGTGGTTCGATCCACTGTGTTACCGGAGGCCGTACCCGAACAGGCTGTCCTGTTCACCCCCGTCACGAAACCCGCTCCGCAAGAACATCCCACTGCCGCGCAGGTAGTTGCCTCGGCCCGACCATTGATCCTGCTGCCCCGTCCGGAACGGGTTCGGATCACCGCTGCTCCCGATGGATCACCGGCAGGATTTTACTGGGGCCGACGGCATCACCCGATCACTCGATGCACCAGGGGCGAGCGGATCGCGACTGCCTGGTGGCAGGATCCCGGAACCGTCTCCCGCGATTACCGTCAGGTGGAGACTGCAGGCGGAGCACGGTTCTGGCTGTTTCGTGACGGAAACAACCAGTGGTTCCTGCATGGGCTGTTTGAGTGAAGCCGCAGGCATGAGGTTAATCTGGCTGATGAATCGTCATCATGTCTTCAGACAACGGGTTCAGCAGATCCTGGAGCAGAGTCCGCTCAGCAATTTCCAGGTTGCAGTAGCGATTCACCTGATCGAACTCCGTCAGGATGACCGGCTGCCTCATCCGGCCTGTTCGATTGGCTGCGACAAGTGGGTTGGCTTCCGTGGTCAGCATCGTGCACGACTCAATGGATTCTTCGTCATCATTCCAGTGGTCCCAAAGGCCGGCCAGAAAAAACAAACCGCCGTCGACGGTGTAACGCGCCTCGCCACCACCTCGAAACGGCTCGTAGAAACAGTTCCCCACCAGGACACACCGCTGAGACTTGAATGCGTTCCGGAATCCCCACGTCGAGTGAACGGTCTCACTGCGGGCATTAAATCGTTCCCGCTGGTACTTCTTTCTCGTCGAATACTTTTCCGACAGCTGCCAGTGGGAAGGCAGCCAGCCCCACTGCCGGAATTCGATGATCCACTCATCCGTGTCCGCATCCCGCCGGATGATGGGGACTTCCTTCATGGGATAAAGGTCTTCATCCGGCAGCGAATCGATGTTGATCCGCAAACCGTCGAACAGGTCGACAATCTGATGCAGGTTCGCTTTGGCGTTGTATCGGTGGCACATGCAGACACGCTAACAGCACGAATTTCTCTCGGCCATTCACTCCGACGAAACATGCCGTCATTGCGCAGGAGGCCGAATGCCTGACCTGCCTCCTCAACGACGACGACTCGACGAGCCGCCTGTGAAACAGCCGTCTCCGGGTTGTTATGCAGAGCTTCGTTGTCGAACCAACTTTTCGTTTCTCGAAGGGGCCTCGCACCCGGACGAACTTGTCAACCGGGCGGCGGAACTCGGACTGGCCGCTCTCGCCATTACGGACCGAAACAGTCTCGCCGGAGTTGTTCGGGCTCACGTCGCGGCAAAGGAAGCAGGCTTGAAGCTGCTGATCGGTGCAGAGATCACTCCGACGGATGCCCCACCGGCCATCCTGCTGGCAACAGATCGAGCCTCGTACGGTCGACTTTCCACGTTGATCACTCAAGGTCGCCGAAACGCCGCAAAAGGAGAGTGCCACCTCGCCTTCAAGGACGTGGCCGCACATGCCGACGGCCTGCTCAGCTGCATTCCTCTCAGCGACTGTCTGCCCGGCGACGAGGGAAACGGGCTTCACCGATATCGAGAATGCTTCGGGGACCGTTGCTACCTCTTGGCGGAACTTCATCGCGGCCCGCACGATTGTCTGCACCTCTCCAGGCTGCGTGATCTGGCCAGGCAAGTTTCTTTGCCAGTCGTCGCGGCGAATGACGTGCATTACCACATTCCCAAACGACAGCCGTTGCAGGATGTACTGACCGCAATTCGTCACGGCTGTACCGTGGCCGAGTTGGGGCATCGGCGATTTCCAAACGCAGAACGGCATCTGAAGTCTGCTGATGCGATGCTCGATCTGTTTTCAGAGCTACCTGACGCCGTCTCACGGACACGGGACGTGGCCGATCGCTGCCAGTTTTCACTCGATGAATTGCGCTACGAGTACCCCAAGGAACTCTGCCCCGACGGCCGGGAGCCATACAGGTACCTCGACGAGCTGACATGGGCCGGAGCCCGGGATCGTTACCCGGCTGGTATCCCGCAGAAAGTTGGCGACCTGCTGAATCATGAACTGGCTCTGATCAGAGAACTGCGGTACGAGGCGTATTTCCTCACCGTGTGGGATCTGGTTCTGTTTGCTCGAAGCCGGAACATCCTCTGTCAGGGACGCGGCTCGGCGGCAAACTCCGCCGTGTGCTACTGCCTGGGGGTGACCGCTGTCGATCCGGATCGATTTGACACTCTGTTTGAGCGATTTATTTCACGGGAACGTGATGAGCCGCCAGACATTGACATCGACTTTGAACACGAACGTCGTGAGGAGGTCATCCAGTACATCTTCAGCCGCTATGGCCGGGATCGTGCCGGGATGACAGCCTCGTTGATCACCTACCGGACAAAGTCTGCCGTGCGTGACGTAGGCAAAGCCCTAGGCTTCTCGGTCGATTGTGTGAATCGGCTGTCGTCAGCTCACGACAGGACGGCTCCTCAGGAGTCCACGGAATGGCTACGAACGGCCGGCCTCGAACCGACCGCGCGACGAACACGTCAGTTGCTCGCTCTGGTCGAAGAAATCCGCCATTTCCCCAGACACCTCTCTCAGCATGTGGGCGGAATGGTGTTTACCCGGGGTCGACTGTCAGAGCTGGTGCCGATCGAAAACGCGACAATGCCCGATCGGACCGTTGTGCAATGGGACAAGAACGACCTGGATGCTCTGGGCATCCTCAAGGTGGATTGCCTTGCCTTGGGAATGCTGTCCGCCATCCGGAAAAGTCTCGACCTGATCCGGCAGCACGAAGGACGTGACCTGACGCTGGTAACGATCCCGCCGGAGGACGTAGATGTTTACCGGATGATCCAGAAAGCGGACACGATCGGAGTCTTTCAGATCGAGAGCCGCGCTCAAATGAGCATGCTGCCGCGTCTCAAACCGAAATGCTTCTACGACCTGGTAATTGAGGTGGCGATTGTCCGGCCGGGGCCGATCCAGGGAGACATGGTTCATCCCTACCTGCGCCGTCGCTGTGGTGATGAACCGGAGACTTATCCCGACGACCGAATCCGCAACGTTCTGCACCGGACGCTCGGCGTGCCGATTTTCCAGGAGCAGGCGATGCAGCTTGCTGTTGTCGCGGCCGGCTTCACTCCCGGTGAGGCGGACCAGCTTCGGCGAGCGATGGGAGCCTGGCGCCGCCAGGGAGTGATTGAGCAGTTCCACGAGAAGTTCCTCTCTGGAATGCTTGGCAACGGTTACGACCGGGACTTCGCCGAGCGTGTCTTCAGGCAAATCCGAGGGTTCGGCGAGTACGGATTTCCCGAATCTCACTCGGCCGGTTTCGCTCTGCTGGCTTATGCGAGCGCCTGGCTGAAACGTTACCACCCGGCGGCATTCACAGCCGCGTTACTCAACAGCCAGCCTATGGGATTCTACGCACCGGCTCAGCTCGTCGCAGACGCTCGTCGTCACGGAGTCGAAGTTCGTCCCGTCGACGTCAGCCACAGTCACTGGGACTGCACCCTTGAAGGGCCGGAGCAGCCAGCTCTGCGTCTTGGCTTCCGCATGATCAGCGGTTTGAGGCAAAGCACGGCCGAGTCAATCATGCGAATTCGTGAGGTGCGTCTTTTCGAATCATTTGATGAGTTCCGTATCCGGACACACCTCGATTCGGCAACCCTCTCGCGTCTCTCACAGGCAGACGCATTCCGCTCGCTCAATCAGCCACGGCGGGCAGCCCTGTGGCATTCACTGCCGTCTCAACAATCTCAGCCACTCTTCGACTCTCGTCCTGAAGGCGAAGCGACTCCCGCCTTACCGGGGATGTCTGCATTTTCACAAGTCATCGCCGACTATCAGGCGACCGGACTGTCCCTGAAAGGGCATCCCCTTCAGGCGTACCGGTCAGGACTTGAGAAACTGGGAATTACACGAGCTGCTCTACTGCGGGAATGCGAACCGGATCGCCGCGTTCGGGTGGCCGGTATCGTCCTCGTTCGACAACACCCCGGGACAGCACGCGGTATCACATTCGTAACACTTGAAGATGAAACCGGAACCGCCAACCTCGTCATCCATCCCGATGTCTGGAGTCGATTCCGCCATATCGCCAGAACCGCAACCGCCTTGATCGCCCGAGGCACCCTCCAGAAAGAATCAGAGGTCATCCACGTCGTTGTGGATCAACTGAGTGATCTCTCAACGCCAATCGCTGGCTGGCATTTTCCGTCCAGGGATTTCCAATGAATGATGATCCCTCCGATCTCACCACGGCGAATCGTACGGAAATGCGGACACCTTCACTCCGCATGGCGTAAGTCTCCAGTAGGAGACCTGTGTTTTCGGTTCCACCTATGGAACAGGCCTGGTAATTGGGCCGAATTCCGCCGTCAGCTCGAACCGCAACCAGGTAGGTCTACAGATAGGCGGCTTGAATGTGATCGTCACACACTCAGGAGCGCTGGAAGTCAGTCGGAGGACCGTGCAGCGGTACCTGAGAATTGCAGAAGCCGACTGCTGATGTTGCGGATAGCCAGAAAGTGTGCCCGCTCCCACCCCCGTCATCGTGGCCGGGTCCTTCCACAATTAGCCTTCGCACTCCAACGGTCAGAGGGTTCTCAGATACCGACCAGACCGCCCACCCCTGTCTGGTTACACCACCGTCAGATAACCCGCAGCGAGCGTGGAAGAGGTGTCTGCGTTCAGTGAGGACCGTTCAGGCAGCGGGTTTCGAGGTTTACGGTGACTGGATCAGAGACCCGGCTTCCTTAATGAAGGCGTCCAGTTCTGCGTCTCTCTGCTTTGCCTTATCAGCGATGGATCTGACTTTTTTCAGCAGGTCTGCCGCCTGCTTCTGTTCACCACGCTGGAAACGTATCATGGCAAGGAACACGAGGTCATAAGCGGATTCCCCATCGAAATCCGGAGCATTCAGCTTCTCAGAACGGGTCAGTGTTGCGAGGGCGTATTCGTATTTCCGGGCACGGTGTATTTCCGGGCACGGTACTGGGCAGCGCCCAGCGTATTCAGATACAGCCCGCAGTCCGGCCTCAGTGTGTTGGCCTCAACGGCCATATCCAGTGCCGTCTGATACTGCTCTATCGACAGTTCTGGCTGTTTCACGATTTGCCAGCTGCTGGCGTTCAACTGACGGGATTGTTGAAGTGCCCGCTTTTCTTGCCGTGCATGGTTTTTCCAGAACAGATCGGACCATTCCACGGCATGCTGGCGGACCAGTTCACTGATAGTGTTGTCGTTGTGGCATCTGACCTGCCCCCCTTAATCGCGACGGGTTCCAGAGTGGTCAATTCTGGAATTGTTCGCAACAAAGGAGGCAGCTCATGCC
>JACLAC010014753.1_pt1 | contig 39196 bp, 34 predicted proteins | sample 8027881 | NCBI WGS metagenome assembly JACLAC01 (sample SAMN15725517, study PRJNA655200) | protist metagenome | isolation source: fluorescence activated cell sorting (FACS) single amplified genomes of... | place: Spain: Blaines Bay Microbial Observatory, Mediterranean Sea | collected 2016-01-19 | reverse complement strand
ATTCTTCTAAATTATAATGATTTTTTAATTCTTTAATTAATCTATATTTTTCCTGTTTTAACTTTGTTCTTTGTAATTTTTTAGATTGTTCTAAAATAGTATTTAATATCATATTAGCTCTATGTTCTGTAAGATTTTTTGTCTTAAACATAGTTTCATATAATTTATATTCCTTCCCCAATTCTGTATTAACAAAGTACTCTTTTATTATTTTAATTGCCCTAGAATTTTTTCCTGATAAGGTGTCACTAGTAATTTTCTTTACTAAAATCTCGAAAAGAATACCAGTGTTCTTAAACTTTGAATGTTTTATATACATCAATATTTATTTTTTTATAAATATACTAAGATTTCTGTTCCTTAATATTTGATTCATCAAGAAGCGACGATTTTGCCTTATCTTGTTCAAATACCATTTGTTTTTTACCAGGAATAGAATTTAACATACTTTGGTGTTGTAAAAATTGGGCATTGCCCTCTAATGCTAATGGACTTTTATTACTATCATTATAATCTTTTTTCATACCTGCAGCACCTAATCTATCTTTTCCAAAATTACTATCTTGGGTATTTCGTTTAGATACTTTTTCAGTAGGTCTTCCTAAAGGTGTTTTTTGATCTTTATCATAGCCATCAGGTACATTTGCTGGGTCAGAATACATTCTACCTGATCCATATAATGAAGCTAAATCATGAGGTGTACCATATGATTTACCTGTTTCAATTGGATCATTACCTTCAGCTTCAATTTGACCAGTTCTAAATGTTCGTTTAGCATCTTCTCTAATTAAATCTCTATATTCATCAAACTGATCTTCACTTAAGTGGAATATATGTTCATAAATCCAATCTGTTGGTAATAATTTAGTTTCCATCATTTGAGCAGCTAAATCAACTTTTTCTTTCATTAGCGCTATTCTTTCCTGATCATAAATTATTGAAGGATTAGTTAATGATAATTCAAAATTACCTAACTGTTCGTCTCTATAACCTTGAGTGTATAAATGTACTAATGCAATTTTATATAATTCTGAAACTACAATTCTTTGTATACGTTCAATTGTACGAGCAAATCTAATATCTTGAGCAGCTAGAGTAGCTTTACCATCTGCATTTTCATCATAACCCATAAATTGTTTAGGTACTTTTAAAGCTGCAAATAATTTATCTCTTAAATATTCAACATCCTGAATTCCATCCCACTGTAAACCATTTAAGTTTTCTATTTTAGTTGCTTGATCATTTCCTCTAACTGGTATATAGAAATCTTCTAATATGTTTTGCATATTATATTTTAAGTTATATTCACCAGTTTGTTCATCTACAAATGGAGTACGCTTTAATTTACTTAAAGTTTTTTCCATAAACGCATCTACTTCATTTGGAGGAATTGCTCCAACATTCATATAGAAAATACGTTTTTCAGGTGCACGAACAATTCTGTGAATTAACATTGCATCTTCCATTAACGTATATTGCTTAAATAATTTTCTAGCTGGCTCAATATATGATCTACCATAAGGTAAGAAATTCATATCAGATAATAATCTAAAATGAGCCATTTCATAGTTGTCAAATATTATAGAACTAGCTTGGTTACCAGAATTTGGTACATTATAATAACCGTATGTTGAAGTTGATACTCCTTCTGGTTCAAATCTAAATTTAACTTCAGATGGGTTATGCATTTTATCTTCATCTTTATCATACCCAATTTGTCCTTCTATTCTTTCAATATGAAATGCAGTATAAGGTATTACGTTATAAACACCAAATTTTTCAGCAATTTCTAACTTTAAGAAGAAATCCCCATATTTGCACATATTTCTAATCCAAGGCCATAGGTTAAATTCTATGTTTAAAACATCATAAAATAAATTATATAGAATTTTTTGTATATCCTCATCTGCAGATTTAATAGATAATACTTCACCCATATCATTTTTTAATGTACTTTCGTCTGCTACTATGTCTAATGCAGAAGCTATAATAGCATCCATATCCATTGCGTCATAATCTGAATATAGTAAAGGACGCATTACCTGGTAATTAAACGCAGCTTGCTGTCCATAAATTGATGTTCCTGAATTTGAGTAGATTCTATTAAATCTATCTACTAATGCATTTGTTTCTAAATCACCTGTTTGTTGTGCTTTATTTACATCAAATACTTTAAGTTGATTACCACCAGCATTACGTATAATTACGTCTGTTGAAAATAATCTTTTTAATCTTGAAAATAAACTTTTATCTGCCATTCTATTTTATATGTTTATAAATATTATATTTATTATCCTACTAGCCAACTTATATCCTGATCTTTACCTCCTAATTTAACTTTATATGGATTTTCTACTCTATTACTAATAGATCCATATCCACCACTCCAGGATACTTTATTACTTTTTACACTCCCTAATGCTGCTCTTGCCATATCTAAACTTTGTTGTTGAAACTTCAATGAAGTGTCACGTAGGAACATACCAATTCCAAATGACATAACCAAGTCATCATTGTAGCCTCTTTGAGCTTCTGGTCTTCCATTACGCCAAACGAATACTTTCATTTCTTCTAATAAACGTCTTGAGCGAATAGTTACTGATTTATCACCAACAAATTCTCTAAATTTATTAATACATAAAGGTCTTGTTCTCATAGACATAGTAAAACCAGGAACCATTTCAGAATTACCTTCATATACTCTTAAGTATGATTCAGCTGTCATTTTATCTGTTTTAGGTGACTGGTATAAATTTCTATACCCTCTTTCTCTAATTGCATCTAACGTAGCCCAACCTATATTAGCATTTTCAACTACTAACATAGCATTATTATATTCTGTAGCTAAACCAGTTAAAAAATAACCAAATTCTTTAGGTGGTAATTGTCCTTTATACTCTGCTACTTGTGTGTTAGTTTCAATATCAATTACATGACATGCAGAAAAATCTTTACCATCACCTCTAGCTACGTCAGCTGTAACCATATATTCTCTACTATAGTCAGGTGATTCCCAAACCCATAAATTTTGATCTACACCTCTTCTTTCTAATGGTTTTTGTATTGTAGTTTGATTTATAAAATCAATCCATTCAGAATAAAACACTATATCACCTGAAGTGCTAAAATCACAATCACATTCTTGAGCTGCCATTCTAGGATCCCCTAATAATTCATCTTGTCTATCTCTCCATTCTTGATCTCTTTCAGGGTGTACATGCCAAGGTAATTTAATAGGTAAAAAATCATTTTGATTATTTTCTGCTGATACCCATGTTTTATGAAACCAATTACCAGTACCATAAGGTGTACTTAATACTATAGCTCCACCTCCAGTTGCTAGTGTTTGTTGTGCTGAAGCCCATATTTCACCAATTTGGTCAATGAATGCTGCCTCATCAATTAGTAGCAAAGATACTGCTTCTGATCTACCAGCATCTGAACTTGCAGATGTTGCTTTAATTATTGATCCATTATTAAGTCGAAGTGATAGTTTATTATTTTCTTCAGCTGGTATTTTTAACCATGAAGGTAAATTATCATACATAAATTTTACCTTTGTAACCATGTTACGAGCTGTTTCTTGCTTAGTTGCAATACATAATATATTTTTATCTTTATGAAATAACATCATCCATAAAGAATAACCTGCGGATAAGGTAGATAAACCTAACTGTCTAGATTTAAGAATAATTGAATAAGGATTTTCTTGCATTAAATGCAATACTTTTTCTTGGAATGGAAATAAATTAAATAATATTCTACCTCTTTGTGGGTGCTGAATATTACAATATTTTTTCATAAAATGTGCAGGATCCTTAGCACATCTAAGATACTCTTGTCTTATTATTTTCTTTAAATCCCCGCTCATATTGGTTTTTAGGTGGAACTATTATTTTTTTCTAACTTTTTCTATTGATCTTCCTCCGAAGTAAGCACCAATAACTGTTATTAGTACTAATTGTAATAAATCTGTCCATTTTTCTTCAACAGTAAAGTTAATGGTTCCAGCATCAATGAATATCATAAGAACTGTAGAAACAACTAAAAATACTAAAACCATAGGTCTTACATTTTTACTTAACCAACTGTCTGACTTCATATCTGCAGCCCATCTGTCAGTTATATTTTGTTCCATTTTAGCTTCATGTTCTACTATTAAAGCTTTAATTTTTCTTTCTGCGTTTAGTTTTTCTTCTTTTGATGTATGCAAACCATCTATAACTCCTCCTACACCTTTTACTAGGTCAGCTGCACCACTTGAAAATAATTTTGATAAAATTCCCATAACTATCTTTTAGTTTATAATAAAGATTCTAATTCTTTCTTTATTTTATTTAATTCTCTTAATCTATCTTTTAATTTTTCTTTTTCTGATCCTTCAGGAGTAGCGGAATATTTTTTAACTACTTTTTTCATTTCTTTTTGTACATCAGCTAATTTATAGCCAATTTTAGATAATGGTTCTCCTTTTAAATCACCAGCTTTTGGCTCATCATCTTCTTCCTTTAATTTTCTAGGATCATACATAACAATTTCATCATATGCTTTACCTATATCACCTTTATATAATCTATCTACTATTTTTTTACCTAATACTTCTAATTCAGCATTAGTTAATGTGTTAGGTTTGCTCATATTTTCTAAATAAGATTGACCTATATCTTCATAGTCATAAGTGTTATCTTCTTCAAACACAGCAGTTGGTTCAACTGGGATATTGTATTTATCAATTACACTATCATCATATTTATGTTGAACATATCCATCATCTTGAAATTTATCCGAGTCATTACCTTCACCCATTATATCTTTTTGTAATTGAGCTGTTTTTTCTAACTCTTTATTAAAATCTTGTTGGGCTTTAACATCTTCTTTAGATGCTGCTTCTAATATGTCAATTATTTCTTCTTTAATTTGAGCTTTAAATTCTGATTTTTTCATTGTAAGAATATTTTGTTATAAATATCACGAAAAAACTACTAATTTAACAGCTTTTATACGTTCTTCAGTATTACCTTGAATTGTTGTATATTTAACATTATTCCAATCTAATATTTCTAATATTTTTTTATTAATATTATCTCTATAAATTATGTCAGTTTCCCTAACTCCATTATCTTCCATTTTAACACCTACAGGAGATACATAAAATAAATGATCATAATCATCAATTAGATTTGACAACGCAGCATTTAAAAAATATGATTCATTAGCATTCATTGATTTTGATAATGCACTAAATGCCATAACATCAATTACAGTTCTATCTGTTATAATTTTATCACACAATAATTCACTTGCTCTTTCAGCTGCAAATACAAATTGTCCCTTTAATGTTGAGTCAGTATTTAATGGTATTCCCATATCCATTAAATGTTTTGAACGCTCAGTTCTTGATTTATAATCTTTAAATTCAGGTAATTTAGCTAATTCATTAACTAATGTAGTCTTACCTACTGACATAGTGCCGCAGAATCCTATTTTCATAACTTAGTTTTTTATTAATATACGAAAGAATTATAACTCTTCCAAATTTTTATTTCTATCTACATCCCAATAATAATCTGAATGTTCGTAATTATCTTTTATTGGTTTTTGTGAATCACCAGGTTTTACTCTATAGCTATCTGAGTCAAAATGTTGTGTTGATATTTCAAATATAGTAGCTCCTTCTGTAAGTGCTTTCATTTGATGTGGTTGACCAGGTAGTAAATGAATACAATCACCTTCTTCAATTGGTAGTGAATGTTCTTTAGATGTTTCAGTGTCAATGTATTTATATAAAAATTTACCTTTAGAAATATACCATGCTTCATCTTTTAATAAATGAAAATGCATTGAAAATTCTTTATGTTTTTTAAATACTAATAACTTACCACAATATTTATCATTGTTAATAATCCATAATTCATGACCCCATGCTTTTTCATGTATATCACCCTGATATGGTTGCGCTTGTAATGTATGTTCTCTCATATTAGTTTCTATATGTTTCACCTTTAGGTGCTGATTGCTTATACCAAGGCAAACCTTCTCTTTCTCTCATTATTTCTTTAAAATCTTCTTCGCTATAAGGAATACCAGATAAATAATAACCTTTTTTAAATTCACTTTTTCTTGATAGTGGTACTATAGCTGGTTCATCATATCTATGATGTTTAAAATGGTCTTCACCTTCCATTTTTATTAAGTAATGTCTAGCACCTTTGTATTTAATAACTTTTTCTTCAAATAATTTTGCTTTGTCTGAATATTTTTTTCCCATGTTTATTTATTTAATTTATTAGTATTCTCTTTTGGCATTGTTAATCCACCTATAGTATGAATTTTATCATCTTCTTCAGACCAAGGTCCTTGTTTATCTGCATGTTCCAAAAACTCATCTATAGCTTTACTCATTGATAATATTTGCTCTGCTACTAATGTACCATGAGCTCCTGATACTGAAATACCCCTAGCAGATAATGCATCACCTACAAAGTGTACATTTGGATATTTAGTTAATGATAAATCCTTATAATTTACTAATGGTTCTGGAGCTAAATATTTAACTTCAGGTATGTAAATACCCCAATCATCTTTTAATGTTGGAAATACTTTTTTCATATCATTAATAAAATCTTCTATATAACTATAGTATCCTTGAAATGCATCTTTAACTACATCTAAATTATCGATTTTAGTAGCTGATACATCAATTCCTTCTGATGTTGTAGATGGTTCTCTAGTTGGACTATAAAATAAACCAGTACTATTTTCTTGTACTTTACCTACTAAATCTCTAGCCCATTTAAACGGTTTATCTATACCTTTAATTTCCATTAATATACCAAAATTAGTCATATCATTTCTAAATGACTCATCTTTTTTAGCATGTCCATTATAACTGTGATCACCATATGTTTCTTCAACTGCTACGTAAGCTGCATTATTATTAGTACAAAATGATCTTAAACTAACCTTATCATCTTTTCTATATAATTTAAAATCATAAGCAACATCAATTAATTTTTGAAAGTGTTTTTGTGGTGCTTCAAATCTAACACCTACTTGAGCTGGCTTTTCTTCTGTTGGTAAATCATATTTTTTCATTATTTCAGAAGTAAAATCAATACCTGATTTACCTACACCAAATATTAGTGTATCATATGGCATAGTATAATCTTTAGTATATACTTCTCTTTTATCAAAATCTATGTCAGTTATTTTTTCTTCCCATCTAAAAAGAACACCTTTCATTATTAAATAATCATACCAACTTTTACCTATTTCATGTAAATAATCAGTACCAATGTGCCATACTGGAAATAATCTTAAACCAAAGTGTGGTTTAATAAAATCTGGTTCTTTATCAGGTGATGATAAAATAATTTGCTCTGGGTGAGGGTGAAATCTAGTAAAATTATCTACTACTTGTTTCATTAACTCCATTGCTTTTTCATCACCTACATATTTAGACAATTGTCCACCAATTTGTGTTGAGTAAGTTAATTTACCATCTGACCATCCTCCTGCTCCTAGATATCCAGTCATTACTTCTTCATATGGTCTTTTATATGGATCTTTACCCATATCTATTATGGTAATATGACCATCAAAGTTGTTGTCAACTAACTTTGTAGCAGCGTTTACTCCTGCTACTCCTGCTCCAATAATTACTACGTGTTTATTCATATTAGGATTTAATTTATTGTTGTAAATATACGAAAAAAAAATGTGGTCTCCAAACGGAGGCCACAGATCTCTTAATTTTATTTTTATGCGACTGGCTATGAATCAGTCTTAATTTTTTATTAGCAATTACAGCATTCACATCCACATGAAGTACTACAATTGCAGTTTGTACAGTTACACATATTATTTAAGGTTTTAAGTATTTACTAATTTTTTTCATTGCCTCTTCTGCTGATATATTTCCTCCCATCCAATTATTATGAACGTAATATAATACATCTTCCTCATCAGAACTACCTACATTTATTCTTTTTATACCTCTGTCAATAACTTTTTCTAAATCTTCATTATAGTCACCTAAATCAATTCCTTCACTTATTGAATCCATATTAACTGACATATACTCATTATAATCATCTACTACTTCTTCTTTACTAAAGGCGTCTACTGTACCATCAAATAAATCATCTCTATGTATTCTAATATAATCAAAAGCATCATCATTTGAAACACCTAATTCTGATTTAAGAATATCTAATACGCTTCTCATTGCCATTTTTCTTTTAGCATTAGACATTACTACATTATGCATTCTACCATCATCTCCTCTTTCCATTTCACCTGGAGATAATCCAATTGCTTCTGCTTCATTTGGACCTGCTGGTTTGTTTCTTGGTTCACCATCTGGTGTATAACCACATGAACCTTCAGTTATGTATTGGTCTTTAAAAAATTTTTTTATATTGAAGTTATCCATTTTGTTTTTTATTAAAAGAAATTAACTAATCTACCATTATCAGCTCCCGCTACTTCCTTACCATTTACCAAAAGAACAACCCCCCTAGATGAGTCACCATCTGGGTATGAATTATTAATCATACCTTTTATCATTTCATAATACTTATCTAAATTATCTTTCATATGTTCTTCAAAGGCATTCCAATAAACATCAGGATTATCCTCATCATATAATGCTTCTAATTTATCTTCAAGTCCTGGAAATTGTTCAATAAAATTACTTTCTCCCCAATAGTTGTAAATACTTTCTTTTACAAATTCTAACTTATCATTAAAAGACATATTCTCAGGACCTTCATCATGCCAATATATCATTTGATATTTTCCAGGATCAAGATCTATTAAATAATCTTGTGCTTCACCTCCAAAACTTGCATCTTCTTCTTCTTGGTCTTCATAAAAGCTCTTTTTAGTACCAATATAAATATCATAATAATCACTATGACTGCTTATCCATGCAGCATTATAATTTTCATTTTCTTTTAATAGCGTACCTTCAGCTAAATATTTTTTTAAATCAAAATTATCCATATTATTTTAGTTTACTAAGTTTTTAAGATCTTCTAAATCTACTGTAATCATAACATAATCACGATCTGCTTCTACTTTGGTTGGGATTTGATTTGATATTTGTACAAATGCGTGTTTTGGTCCTAGATAGTCTTTCCAGTTATCTTCATCAAAACCATCTTCATATTCATCTTGTACATCTTCATCAATTACAGAAAAAGATACTGTACCATCATCTTCTATAAATGCAATATAATCACCAGAATCAGCATTTAATTCTACGTCTTCATCATAAAATTTAAGACTCATGCCTTCTTTTAATAATTTACCTTCAGATAAATCATAAGCATATGTAGCAGAATCTCGAAGAGCTGCTATTGCTTTAATTAAATCATTTAAATATTCTGTTCCATCTTCTTCTTTTTCTTCTTCTATATCTCTTATAAATTGATCAATATAATATTGAATTCCAGAGTCTAATGCTTGATATGCAGGACCACGCCCATACATATCTCCTTGATTTTCATTTAATTTACCTTCAGCTAAACTTAATTTTTCTAATTCTACCCTTAAATCATCTTCTATATAATTGTCTCTATCTAAGTCATCAGCAATAGCTTGTATAGCACTATGCACATCATCATTTGAGGGAATATTATTTAAATACTCGATGTATTTTCCTACCTCCCCAATTTCATTCTTATATTTTTTTAGTATAGATATAGCTTGGGATTCTAAATTTTCATTTAGGTTTATAGGAGAATGAATTCTACCTTCATTAATATATTTTTTTAAATCAAAATTATCCATTTTTTTATTTTATTGCTCCTTCATCTTTTAAGGCTTGAACGTACATAGCAGCATATTCTTCATAAGGAACCTCTAAATCTATTCCTTTTTGCTTTCTTGCTTGATCGCGATAGTAATCTTCTAATTCTTGTGCTATCTTTTTTCTCATTGGATAGTTTCCAAAAAGTCTATTAAACCTAGGAATATCAAGTTCTGGGTATTTTGTTCTCCATACTTTATTTAACTTTCTTTTATCATTAGTACTGTAATAAAAATCTCCATCACTCCCCAATGGTCCTCCTGCTTCATCCCATGTCATTGCTGTAACTACAGGCTCCTTAATACCTAATTGTCTTTTCATTACACCATAGGACATATACTCATAATCTTCATCCTGAAAGTATTTAATTATATCAGCCGGTGCTTTGCCTTTAATACCTTTTGCTAATTTATCACTTATTGTAACTCCATGTTCTTCATCCAGAAATATAAGTATAGCTTTATCTCTATCACTATATGATTCTATATCTTCAATATCTTCAAAAACTTCAGGTGCACCCATTGAAAGATATTTTTTTACGAATCTTGAAGATACATCTTCTTTTAATAGTTTACCTTCAGCTAAATATTTTTTTAAATCGAAATTATCCATTTTTTTTATTTTAAATCACCCATTATGTCTTCTACAACATTCATAAAGTCGTTCATATCTATATTACCATCCATTAATTGGTCAACATGTATCATCATTTCTTTTTTTAATGAATCTTTTTTAGATCTGCCCATTTCCATTTCAAATTCCTCATCATCAATATACATATTTTCATTTAAACCTAATTCTTCTTTATCTTCCTTATCAAGTAATGATACTAAAAATTTATAAGCTCTTCTTGTAGGCATATCTAAAATTAGACCTTTATTTAAATCCCTAATGATGTCTTTAAGATGTGGTCTGTCAAATTTAGATGAAAATAAATCACCTTCATTTATTTCTTCTTTTTCTTTAGCTTCATGAGCTGCTTTTACGCTTTCTAATGTTGGTAATGATTCGCCAAATTTTCTATTATCGTATCCAGGTGCACTTTCATTTAATTGTTGTTTGTCATCTTCTTTACTATTAAATAATGACTGACCATAAATAAATTCTCTGTAGTTAAAATTATCCATTTTTATATATTTTAAGTTTTAATGTACCTGTTCCTTTAATAACTCGGTGCCATTCATGTTTGGGTATAAATATACGCTCCTGAAGTGAGGTCGGCAAAGAATTATCTAACTGTAACATCCAATCTGTTTCGCCTATTATTTCAACTGTTCTAGCTTCATCATCTCGATGCCAAAGTAATTCAATTGGATCAATTGATTCACTAAATTCCCTAAGGATATAGTCGTCTGTTATTTCTAAATCAATATAGGGCCTACCAGAATCCTGAGAAGCTTGATTTGAGTCCGAGTAATTTTGCATAACGTGGTAATCTACAGCTCCAATATGAAGCTTTTGTTCTATCTTTTTTCTGCGAGCATTTATGTCTTGCTGCAAAAGCCTTTCTTGCTTTTGAGTCATTTATTTTTGCTCTTAAACCTCCTGATCCAAAACGAACTGTTTTTACCTTTTTAGTTTTTGGATCTTTAACATATACTTTATAAGCTTTTCCACCTGAAGATGAACGCATTGGTTTTCCTATTGGTCTATTATCTTTTTTCTTTTCATCTATTATATTAGTAATAGATTCTTTTAATTTTTTCTTTTCTTTATCTCCTAAAGAAGCAAATCTACCGTATATACCTTGATCAAATCCAATTGCTGCTGCGTCTTTCCCTGATACTACACCTGTTAATTGGTCAATACTTACATCTAAATTTTCAAGATCTTCTTCTCTATCTTCATCACCTTTTTGTGATTGTGATATCTTACTTAAAATTTTATCTAAAATATCAACTTGTTTTTTATGTAATCTTTCTAATTCTTCATTTTCATTCATAGACATATTATCTATTTCATCACGAACCCATTCTTTTTCATTTGAACCTAATTGGTCATAATCCATTCCAAATTCCATATTTGCAACATCATCATATATGTCCATTTGTTCGTTTAATTCAATAGGAAAATCTAATGGTACTTGTTTACCTTCAAACATACCAAAATGACCTAAATCAGTTTCATTTAGTAAACCTAAATCATCTTCATGAGTAAATTCTAAAATACCTCTACTATATAATGATCTTGCTTCAGCCATTAAATTAAAATAAGCGCTTGAACCAGCACGATATAAGTGCTCAGTTAACGGTTTGTTATTGTCTATATGGTGTTTTAAACCTTCAGACAATATAGTCTTCGGAGCTTTGCTCTCATTAAGTACTAACGCAGTACTTTTAGTTTCACAGGTATTACATCCACATCCACACATAATTTTAATTTATTATAAATATACGAAAAATTTTCATTTAATCCAAATTTTTATTTTGCTATATTAAGTTCAATTGTATTTTGACCTGTACCATTACTTCTAATATTCATTATAAAATCAAATTCCTTAGTATCATCTGATCTTGGGTCTAATGATGTAATTGATATTATTATTTGAATACTTCCAGCAGTACCTTTATCTATAATTTCAATTTCTTTACCTTTAGTTAATTCAGCTGATGATTCTGCTGGGAAACGTATTACTTCAGCTTCTCCTTTAGGGTCACCTGATACTTTAAAAAATGTAGGATTAACTCCTGTTAAACTAGCTGCATATGAAGCAATTAAAGCCAAAGCTCGGTCTATCTCCAAACCTCCACCTTGAGATACCTCTATTAAAATAAATTTTAAAATTTTTAAAGAGGCATATTTAGCAAGTAATTGTGATCTTTTAGATGGTGTAGGCCCTGGATTATACTTTATGCCTTTTCCTCTACCTATAATTTCACCTTCAATTTCTTGTTTTAATTTAGTTATTTCACTACTTAATTTATCATCACTCCATTTTTTTTCTTCATCAGTCATATTGTAACCGGTTACTCCTCTTTTAATCTTACCATATTCGGAAGCAGGATCAAATCCTTTTAAAAATCCTTTACCTTTACCAGCAGCTGCATTTTTATTTTTTAATGATATTGAAACAAAAGAAGTTGGTACATCATCTATGTTAGTTTTTTTACCCCAAATATTTACAAAATTCTTATTATATTCTGTAATAGGTTCAATTGTATCAGGATCTGATAGTGCTTTTGCTTTACTATATTTTATATCAGCTAATTGTAAATATACATCACCTGGGTTCCATTTATCTTTATCATCAAGCCCTGCTAGTTCTACTCCTGTAGTTCTTACATCCTCAAATGTACCAGCTCCTGTAATTAATGGAGAGTCATTACCATATGCTTTTTTAATTGCAATAGCAGATGATAAAGGATCATTAAGTGTATCTAAAGCTACTCTATCATTAGCAGCTTTTTCTAAGTTTGAAGTATACTTATTAAGAAGTGTTTCTACTCTTTCTGGTTTGGTATTTATTCCTCTATAATACTTCCCATTTAATATATTTCCTCCATTTTCTAATAATGATTCAGGTGTAAATAGTTCTTTTAATGGGGAATTATAGAAAAATATTACTAATCCTTCTTTTTCTAAAGTTTCTGTTGAATAATCACTTCCAGCTCCTTTAATTCCAAATCTATGTTTCTGTCCATCTATTACTACTGTAAATTCCGGAGACTCTTTTTTTAAATCAATAAATTCATTATCAGAAAATAAACTACTTATATTCTTTAATATATCAATTCTAATAGGTCTTGAATTTTTTCCTGAGTTTGGTACTCCTTTAAAATAAAGTTTATTTGGACTAGATTCATCATTTAATCTATCTAATTCAAACCCTAGTTTTTCGGAATTTTGGTTAATTATGTCTACTACAAATTTATTCCCTTCAGCAGTATTTGCTTCAAATAAATTAATTTCATTAAATATATTTTCGAGTATTAAAATATCCTGCTTGTTAGTAAAGTCAGGATATCCTTTAGGAAATCTATATGAATATCTTTCAAAAAATTTATCAAATACACTCATATAGCTTGTTTTAAATTTCTACTGTAACATCGTCTTCTACGTCAACGTTAACTTCTTCACCACCTGATTCAGGTGCACTTGCACTAGCATCTGCTTCAACTTCTGCTTCAGCATCAGCTGATCCAGGAGCTCCATATCTTAATATACGAGCAATTGCTTCAATAGCTCTTTCTTCTTCAGGTAAATTTAATAAATAATATTTTTTACCTTCAACTTGAGCTATCCAACTTGTTTTAGTGAAAATTAAATAAAAATTAAAATCGTTTTTTAGATTAATTCTAAATGTAGTAGGTTTTGGAGCAACCCAATCTATAGATGCTACAAAATTGTCGAATTCATATGTTAATAAATCAACAATTACTTTTTTTAATTCTGGGAATTTAGCAAATTCATCATACTCAACAGCTGCTGCTGCGGCTTGTTTTCTCTGCCCAACAACAGTTGGGATGATCATTCTAATCTTTTCCCTTAGTTCTGCTGCTGTCATTTATTTTGCTCTTTTTTTCTGCTTTGCAGTTGGTCCTTTACCTCCGCCTTTTGCTTTATATGATGCCATTGCACCTGCTATAGCACCTGCTGCTTTTGCAGATTTACCTTGTTTTTTTAATTTACTAACTAATGAATCATAGTCCTCAGACATTCTCTTCTTTTGTTTAGCTGTTGGTCCTGATCCACCACCTTTTCTTTTAATATTGGCTATTTTACCTGCAATTTTACCTGCGTATTCTTTATCAACACCTTTTTGTTTATCTAATTTTTTAGCTAATGAGTCAAATGATTCATCTACTTCATCTTTAGCTTTCATTGCTTTATCAAAAAATCCTTTAGGTAAACCTTCTTTTAAATTTCTAGCTAATTTTTCAGCTACGAATTTTTTAAGACCTGAATATGATTCTGGATTATCATTTGAATTTTCATTTGAACCCTCATTTGATCCATAATTAGAATCAGCATTTGACATTTCATCTACTTTTTCATCTGCTACTTCTTCTTCATCATCAGCTAAATCTTTTAAAAAGCTTAATGCTCTACCAAACTTTTGATTTTTAGAATAATCCATTGCTTCTTTTTCTTGAACTGCATTATATAAATTAACCATCATTGAAGCTAAAGTTTTTGGAGATTTTACTTCGGCTGCTATTTTTGTTAGTAAAGAGGATGGAATTTCTACTTCAGTTAAATCATCTACTGATGTAATATAATCTTCAACTGTTTCTCCTAATGGATCAACATTAATATCTAATGGCATAACTTTATCTACTACAGCGTCAATTGCTGGTTCTTTAAGTTCAAAATCAAGGTATTCAGCAGCCCCAACGATTGCTTCTTTTGCCTTGTATACTTTACTTTGCCACCATGATGGTAAATCTACTTCACCTTGACCTTCCATATCATCTAACATTGCATAAATTTCCATTGATGCTTTTCCAATTTCATATAAATCACCTTGTAACATACCTGGCTCATTATCTTCATGTCCTATGTCAATATCTTCTTCTAATCCAGCTGCTGATAATGCTTCAATATCACTTGCTTCATTATCATTTTGAGAAGTAATATCATAATTACCTACTTTAGGATCACCATATTGTCCACTTTCTAAATCACCACCATCGTAATCTTCTTTAGCCATTGATTTTTCAATAGCAGCACCTCTGGTTTTTTCGTAATCGGATAACTTACCATCTTTGTCTAGGTCTGCTTTTTTAGGATTTTTTAGTGCGTCCTTAATTAATTCAGTAATTTTTGGATCTCTCATATTTTCAGTTTTTTTCTTTGCCATGTTAGTAGCACGTCCGTACATTACCGCTTCAGCATCTTTACCATATTTTTTTACAAGGTCACGTTTGTTTCCTTTCATTTTCATGATAATGTCTTCTCGCTTTTTAAGCTCTGATTTAGATAGTTTACGTTCGTTAATCATAATTTATTTTCTTTTATCTTCTGCAACTGATGCTTTTCTATATTCTGATATTAATTTCTTAATACCACCTAACGCTTTTCTAGCACGTCCATGAGCAGCTTTTGATTTACCACTATGTTCGATTCTAAAAGTATCAAATAGAACTTCTAGTTGCTCAAATAATTCTTGAGTTCCCATTTTATATAAATTTTATTGGTTAGTAACTTATTTTATTAAACCAGCAAGTTTTTTAAATCTTGCAACTTCTTCGTTTAATTCTTCTTTTACATCATCTTTCTTATCTTTCATTTCTTCTTTTACATCATCCTCATCTTTTGCTTCAGCAACAACGTGTGCTCTAGTATAATAAGTAATTGTATTTCCGATTTGATCCATAAGTTTTTCGTCTCCCATATCTGTAGCTCTTTCTTGAGCTTTAGTTAAAAGACCTAATATTGCAGATACGTCAGCATCTTCTCCTGGTAGTTCAGATTTAACTTCAATGTCAGATTCTTTAGATACATCATCTACGTCAACGTCTTTTTCAACATCAACATCAATGTCTTCTTTTTCATCTACATCAACGTCAACATCTTCTTGCTCTCTCATTGTATCATCTTCATCATACACAGATCCACCTCTCATAGCTTCAGACATTTCCATATCTTCTTCAGCACTGTATTTAGCGTCTTCTCTTGGGTATTTTTCTTTGATCATGTCCATTACGGCTTCATATCCCATTTTAGCAATACCTGCAGCTACAACACTCATTACTAGAGGAGCACCTACAGCTACTACACCTGCGTCAAATTCTCTGATTAGTTTTTCACTAACGTCTTTTGGTTCGTCTTTTTTAAGCTTAGCTAATTTCTTTTCGTTATCAGCGATGTCTTTTTCAAGATCTTTTATATGATCTCTATCATCACGGATAGCGCCTTCCATACGCTTTTGCTCTTCTTTATTGCCTTTTTTGCTATCTTCTTTTTCAGATAGAAATTCAGCTTTGATAATTTCTTTTAATTCCGATTTTTTCATTTTTTTTAATTTTGTTGGGTTTTATTATAAATATATTAAGATTATTCCTCATTCGATTTTTTACGATACTTTGCGGACTTAGTATTGCCTACGAATTGTTTTCCTTTTTTACTACCACGTACTTTTTTAGCTACAGTGGCTTTTCTTTGTGCTTTTGTTAGCGATTGTGCTTTTTTTCTTGGTAAACATCTTGTAGTAGCTTTGCCTTTTTTCATAGTACCACAATCACCTGCTATATTACCTGATGTATTAATTCTTACCCAATCTTCTTTTTTAAACCAATCGCGTAAAGATTCTTTAACTTGTTTTTGAACTCGCTCATATCCTGAACCATATGGTGCAGCTTTACCATCATGATTAGGTGCTACATTTTCGTCTAATTGACTTCTTAAAAGTGATTTCCAATTAACCATTATTTGAGCTACTCCTCTTATAAATTCAGGATTTCTTAAATCACCTTTAAATTTACCAAATAATGCTCTTAAATCTTCTTTAAATTCAGATACTGATCCTGTTGGTTTAAATGATTCAGAATCAGGATCCTCTGGGTTTCTATTAAAACCACTATAACGGGTAACTTCATTTAATTCATCCTGCTCATCATAATAATCTTGTGGGTGAAATTTCATTTCAACAATTTTACCATCTGGCTTAATACTTTGACCATCAACTAATATTTCAACTGGATAAGGTTTATCTGGTTTATCATACCAATAAGCCATTTCATAACCACCATTATCTAATAGTTCAACTATTAAACCTCTTTTATAATCTGTGTCTTCGGCTTGTAGAATTACTTTTTTGCCTCTAGGTAAGATTAATTCAGCTTCAGGTACTCTATTACTGTCTTTTTCTTCAGCCATTACTTCTTTTTTTTCTTACCGCTCATTTGTCCTTTACAAACTTTAACTGCACGACCTGATAAGTAAGCAGATGATTTTTCACCAGCTGCCATTCTACGTTTACGATATGCTTCACCTTTTTTACAAAGTTTTTCATTTACTTGCTCTAGCTTTTCTTTTAGTGCCTTAACATTTTCATTCATATCATAATCATCAAGCTGTTTTTTAATTTTATATAAACGACTTTCTAATTTATTTAGTTGGTCACCATAATAATCAGCTATTTCACCTCCTTCTGGTTCAGCTTCTTGCTCCATGTCTCTATATAATTGAGCAATTTCATCTTCTAAATCAGCTTTCATACCTCTTAATGTTAAAACTTCATCAAAATCAATTCTTTCATTTACATCTTCTCTTTGTGTAAATAATTTTTGCATATTAAGCAAAACATCTTTTTTTACTTTATAAGGTAAATCATAAATAACCTTCATAGCAAATTCTTCTCTACTTATAGCTTGAGCTAAGTCAGCTAATTGATCTTCAACTTTTTGAGGGCTTGGTATTGCAACTTCCTTTATATATTCACCAAATTGGTTTTCATAACTAAAGTCTTCATCCGCAAAATCATCTGATACAGCAAATAATTGAACTTTACCATTTTCCATGTCTGTAATTTCAATGTCTTCTACATTATATCTTTTCTCTAACTGCTGACCTACTTTTTCCATATTTTGCATTGCAGCTGTAGCACCTAATCTTCTAAGCATACCTGACATTGTTTCTTTACCTAATGCCGTTGCTGCTCCTGATGGTGTAGGGTACTCAATAAATACTCTTAAAAAGTTAGGATTATCTTTATCTTTAACATATCTAGGTTTTGTTAATTTATTTACTCCTCTAACTTTTGGTTTACTTTCATTTACATAATCTTCATCATCTAAATCATCATAATCACCTTCTTCTAACCCATCAACAAATTTACCTAATGTAACATCATATCTATTATTTGAGTATACCATATTAAATACACCATATCCTTCTAATCTTGATAATTCATTTGGAAAATTTCGTCTTATTATGTCCCTAGCTTCATCACTTAATCCCTCTATTTCAATTGCTATATCTCTTAAACTATTAACAGCATCATCTTGAGCCACATTTTCTTTAACTATTTTATCAATTGTTTTTGATTGTTTATCATGTGACTTAACAGATTTTTTTAACTGTTTTGATATTTTTTTAAGTGATTTTTTTTCTAGTTTAGATAATTCAGCTTCATCTAACTCACCAAAATCTTGAGTTAATTCAACTTCATTCATACTTTGCATCCATTTAGCTAATATTTCTCTAGCTTCTCTTTTTTCTAAACCAAATTCTCTTTGTAAATAGGGTGCAGCACCAAACATATTTGTTACACCTGAGTCTCTTAATTCATCTAAATATATGAACATATCTTTTTCAACACCTTCATTCATTAATGGATCAAATTCCATATAAGAATCTAATGCAGATGGTTTATCCATTTGTTTTTGAGCTACTACTTTTTTAACTATTTCTTTAACTTTGTCTTTACCAAGTTTAGATATTTTTTTAAGTGATTTCTCATTAGCTTTAGGATTCATCCTCATGATGTTTTCTATTTCTTCATCAGGTGACATCTTAGCTTCGTTAAGGTATTCTGATTTGAAAAATTTATGTATATTGAAGTTGTCCATTTTTGTTATAAATATAACTATTTCTTTGCTTGTTCCCAGAGTTTAATGGTTTCATCAAGAGCTTCCATAGCTTTTGCTTTATCTATACCACCATTCCAATTTTCTACATCACCAGCTTCTGTTACAAAACCTGCATTTGTTTGATTCAATGTTTCATTTACTAACTCTTTATACCATTTAATAAAAGCATCAATGTTACCATTTATTGTTCTTTTTTCAAACTCATCCCATAACCCATTATATTTCATTGTTGATTCAAACACTTTAAAACATTTAAAACAATGACCAAATTGATTATAATATCCAGGATCTGCTCCTTTATTCATTATTTTATTACATTTAGGACATAATAAGGGCCTTAAATGAGCTTTTTTAGCTCTATCTAATTTAGTAATATTTTGTTTAATACCATCTTTAATAGTCCATTTACGACCATCTTGTTCCCAAATATCACCTTCTTTACGAAATTCTTCTTTTTTTGTATAACCTACACTTTGACCATTTTTACTATTATGTTTTCCAGTCATTAAGTTTCTTAATCTGGTAACGTCTTTTTTACCAAATTCTTTTTTTAAAACATTTTCATCCATTTATACTATTGTTTGTAGTTGTGAAATTATGTAATTAACATCTTCAGTACTTAAATTACCATCAGCATGCCATTTTTTTATTTGATTAGTTAATTCACCTGAATTAATAACTTTAGGTGATTTATCTACAAAAGCGTGTTTTGAATTTTCACTTCTTACTCTTGGAGAACCACCTTTATAACCACCAGCTAATGTGTTTAATTTACTCATAATCCTAGTTTTTTAAGTTGTTGAATTGTGTCTGCTGCTGATGTATGTAGAATACCAATTCCACCTTCTGCTCTCCATTCGTCTATGTTTGATTTTCTATCATCAATTAATATATGGTTAGGTGCAGCGTAATTTTTCTTTAAATAAGCTTGTGCTAATGTTAATTTAACACCTGGCATATTATTTCTAACCCATAATCTTTTTCCTAATCTTGATGTGTTTGATCTTGAAGGTGATGATAGTAATTGTGTATCATAATCTTTAATATAATCCCAATATCTTTCACCATCAGACATCCAAGGCATACCTACCCAAAATGCTACCCCTTCACCATCAACTAACTCCCAAAATTTATCTTTACCAAATTTCTTTTCATATTCTCTTGGTGGCATGCCATCAGAATATTTTTCAAATCTACCCTCAAAGTCAGTTAATACACCATCCATATCTGAGAATATTTTATATTTAGGTTCCTCCACTATTTCTCTTATTAATTTATTTAAACCAAAGTAATCTTTATCATTTTCTTTTAATATTTTAGATTCTCCAGTCCAACCAAAAGAAGACCCCGCTTTAGGTAGTTTTATGGGTTTATCAAAACTATCCTTTCTACCTCTTCCACTTGAATGTTGTCTTTCAAATTCAGCTCTAGTAAGTTGTTTATCTGCTAATTTATCTTTTATTTCTTTTTCTGATTTTCCAGAAACTTTCATTCCTCTTTTTTCTCCATATCCTAAATCTCTTAAAAGCATTAATGTATAAAGATATTGATTCCGTTCTTCATTCCATTTAACTTCAATAACTTCAACTGGGTAATCTCTTTGTGGGTAATATTTACCTGTAACATTCCCTCTTCTATTTTTGTAACCTTCATATGTTAATACATCACCTTCTAAAAATGCAGGTGGTACAGGGCCAGGTATGGTTACTCTTTTTTCCCAATTCAAAATTGCTTTAGATTCTTTAAGTTTTTTTTCGGTTAAACTAGAATAAACATCACCATCAATTGAATCTGTCCAATTTCTAAATATCATATTACCATCTAAGTAAGCTTCTCTTTCAATTGCATCTAATTCTTTAGATGCTGTAGTATCTGTAGTTTGAACATTAGGTAATCTATCTTCTAAATACTGTGTGTGATGAACCATTTCATGAGCATATGATCTAACTATGTCTTTAGGATGTCTACCTTCAGTATATAATACTATTGTTTGAGTATTAGGATCATAGTAAGCTGTTCTACCAAAGAAATTTTTAGCATTTTCTGTTTCACCGTTTTTAATTACTAATTCAGGTAATGGTTCTATATTTCTACCTTTTTCAATCATATAATTAGTTAAATCACTAATCATTTGCATATAATCTATGTTTTGAGAATATGTAGCATTTTCAGTAATTGATTCTTCAACTGCAGGTCTTACTATATTCCATATTTGAGATTTTTCTTGTACTTCATCTGGTAGAAATTTAATAAATTTTTCTTCATCACCAATTGCTTTTCTAGCATTAGTACCACTCATATTAGCATCAAAAGTAGGCATTACTTTAACTTCAATATTTGGGTATTTTTTTTCTAAATTTGAAGTTCTACTAGCAACATCTTTCATATCATCATCTCTGCCTTCTCTATAACCAATAACAAAATATATTTCATCTTGTGGATTATCTTTAGCTAAACGTAAAATATCGCCAATTGGGGATTTAGCTGGTTTAATGACAACTTTATTAGCTAAGTAATTTTCATATATTTCCCACACTAATATAGCTTCAGCTTGATCAATACCATCACGTTCTTTACTACCAACGTAAATGATAAATTCATCAATTTCAGGAAATTCAGCAAGTGCATTTTTTACTATTTCAAAATGACCTCCTGTTGGAGGTTTAAAACCCCCTCCATATGCTGCTATTACTTTACCCATTAATAAACGATTTTATTTTTGCTTGTGCTTCTTCTTTTGATACTGATGTATCTATAATATCTTTAACTCCATCATCTGCTAATAATACATTTAACTCACTATCTAACTTTGCCTTAGCTTTAGCTGATCTAGCCTTTGCTTTGTCATCTTTTGGTTTTGTGTTTTTAGGTCTAAATGGAGTTAAATATTTATCTTTAATAGTATTTAAATCACTTAACTTTTCGTCTTCTAAAGTATTTGCTACTGAAACAAATTTATCACCAAAAGCATCTTTATATGGATTATAATTTTGAGTTACTTTATTCCAAGTTGATAACACAATTGCTGGTGCTAAACTTCTATCTTCACCACCTGATTTTTCGAATCTATCTTGGTTTTGTTTTAATGAACGTTCTAAATCAGTGTAAACATAAAGCATAAACACTTCATACCCTGCTTCTTCTAATTCATCTTTTAATTTAAGAGTATTTTTTAATGAAGCAGCTGTACCATCTAGTATAAATGATTCTTTACCTTGTATTACATCAGCCATATCACCTTTAAATTCTTTATTTGCAGCTGCCATAGATTTAGCTTGTTGGCTTCTTTCTTCTGGTGTTGCATTTTTTAAATCTAAAGATACATTAGCTTGTTTTAACATATTAATAAAAATATTATCAATATTTAATACTTTTAAACCTCCTAAGTCTAAACCACGTAAAATAAATCCTTTACCAGCACCAGGAGCACCAGCTAAGATTATAGCTTTAGGTTGACCTACAGCTTCTTTTAATATATTAATTAAGCTTATCATAGTATTTTATTATAAATATTATAATTCTCTTTTAGCTGTAGTCTTAAATTCAGTAAAGACTGGTTTATGTCTAGGGAATTCTAAATCAAATAATCTTTTTACAGTTTTAAAGATATCAATATTTTCATCTTGCGTACGTTTTGACTCATGCATTTCCCATCCTTTACCTTGCATTGCACCTTCTTTAGGTCCTCTTTTAGATGACTTTAACCATAATACACCATAATGATCTGCTTTTTTACCATAGCATTCTTCATAACATTTACCGTAAACTGCAGTTTGTAAATCATAAGTTGTTTGTAAGTGGTTAGATGTTTTAAAATCTATAATCCATAACTCACCATCAATTTCACATACCATATCACAAGTACCTGCTACTTTTAATTCATCTGAAAATATGTGTACTTCAGTTTCAATTAATGTTGGGTTATAAGTTTCCCACCAATCAACAAAACGTAAAAACATTTGCCATATTTTAGGATCATACATTGGATATCCATTTTTTAAGAAGTTTAATTCTTTACCATTAAGATAGTCTTCACACATTTCATGTACTAAAGTACCTTCTTCACCTGCTTTTTTAACTATCCAGTCAGCCGAATAACCTACTTTTTTTAACCATTCTTGAAAATGTTTACCTTTTGGATAACAACTTAAAACATATGTAATAGAAGGATAATATTTTCCATTACGTCTATAATACCTAGCATCTGGTAAAGTTATTTGTTTTGCATCTTCACTAATCTCTAAAATCCTATTATAGGACTTTTTGATATTTCGTTTTTTCATACTAATTGTAGTTTTTTTTCCATTAAATCATATTCAGTTAATGGAGTGGTATTTTGGATTAATTTTGTAAAATTATTAAATCCCATTTCACTAGGGTCTTTCCCTTGAAGCTCTACCAAATAAACTTCTTTACCTTGATTTATAAAATCCTCAGCGAATTTTAATGCTTTTTTCATTGCGTCAGTATCTAATGCAATGTATATTTTTTGTATAGTTGATGTAACTATTTTTTTCATTAATTTTGATTGTATATTATTGCCTAATAGCGGAATAGCGTTACGTTTAATGGCTATGGCGTCAAATGGTCCTTCGCATAGTACCAACGGTAACTTCCAATTAATAAACAATTCAAATGGTACTATATCACGTGATGCTTCAGGGTTTCTATATTTTCTATATGGGTCTTTTTCAAATGATCTGCCTGTAAAGAAATTTAAACCACCATTTTCATCATAAGATGGTATAATAACCATATTTTTATAATTACCATACTCACAATAACCTAAATTATATTTGTAAACATCATCCATAGTTAAACCTCTATTTCGTAAATAACTCCATGCTTGTTTACCTGTTATTCCTTTAGCATTATTAGTAACTGGGGTAAATTCTTTAGGTAATTTAACATCAATTACTTTTTCAACTATTTTACGCTCATTTTCATTAGCAACTAACTTAAATAATTCAGTAAATTTTTCTGGGGTAGCTTTAATTTGTTTAAATAGAGTAGATATACGAGTACCTTTTTTATCACATACCCAACAATGCCAAGGATTATATCCTTTTTTATTTTCTGAAAAATTAACTTCTAATTTAGGTTTGTGGTGATTACAAAAAGGACAATGATAAGATTGATTGCCCCTAGCAGTTCGTTTTCCAGTACCTAATACAGAGTTAACTAAGTTAACCAATAGTTCGTTTACCATAGTATGTAATGTACGAAAATTAATTCGTTAATCAAAGTCTTTCCTAAAAAACTTTCCTAATATATTATCATTAATATGAGCACTGTATTGGTTTTCTAATACATCATTTTTAAATAAATGTTTAGTCTCATAATATGTGAGTAATTTTTTATTGGGTACAAATTCTAATATACGTTTTTCCCAATTCTCACCTGCATTATCTTCTTGCGATAATGTAACAATTTCTTTTTGGGATCCAAAATAATCCTTCCAATCAGATTCAGTTATTACTTTTTGCTTAACAGGGACACGGCCTCTTAGTCCCTTTTTTGATCTTTCTTCTCTTAGTGCTGCTAGAGCTTTTTTACCTAGTCGTTTATTTCTTTCAAAATAAAGCACTTTTTTGCCAATGTATCTTACGTCTGTTGGTTTATAAATTACTTCATAAATAAACCCGTAAGTTCCTTCTGGCATATCCTTTATTGATGTTATAACCCTTCCCTGGTAGACCCAGGTAGCGGTTGTTGGCATATGTTTCATATTTTTATGTATCAAAGTTTACTACAAAAGTAGTATCTGTTTGAAGGGATATAGGTAAAGGTCTTGATAATTTACCTACAACTACTAATTGATTAGCTTCATTATATAAACCTATTTGTGTTACGTAAGGGCTAAAATAAGACCCAGTACAAAAATCATAATATACTTCATTTGGATTTTGATCAAATGTAGTAACCATTAAATCACCTAATGCAAATGTAATAGTTACTGTACCATTACCACCTATTAAAGTACCAGGAAATGTTACTACATCTCCATAACTATATCCTCTACCTGTTGAAGTAGCTGTTATTGAAGATACTACATTATCTGCTATTACTATGGTTAATATTAATCCTGTTCCTTGACCTGTTACTGTTGTAATTATTGAAGCTCCTGCTCCATTACCAATAAGAGTATAAGTACCATTTCCAGGTGATACACCTGTTATATCTATAGATGATAATAAAGCATCAACTGCTGCTGATACTTCACCTGCTGGTCTTAAAGATGAAGGATTTGTTGTATATGAAAATTCATTATCTCTAATTACACATTTATACTGATTTTCTCTAATTGTAATTGATGAAGAGAATTGTATTGAAGATGAATCCATTTGAGAAGTCATATTATCTTTATAACCTACTTGTGATCCTAATAATCTTAATTGACCTGGATCATTTGGTCCTCCTGTTAGTACTGCTATTCCCTGTGAGTAAAATATTTGTCCTACACTATGTGTTACACTAAATCCACCTGCTGCATCTGTTTGTTGTGCTAATAAATTACCTTCACCATCATCTTTAACTAAACTATGTGTAAAATCAGATGATGTATATTCAAATTGAAATTGTTCACAAGGTATTTTTTCACCAAATAGTTTTGATGGTATTGAAATAACTGAAGGTCCATTTACAGCTGTTGAAGCTGAAAACTGTGCAAAATATCTTGATTGTGATAATGATGATTGTAAAAAATTATCAAATCTAGGACCTGTAGTTATACCTACATCTCTATTAAATGATGGTGTTGCGCCTGGTATTAAACTCATAGATGGTAAATTATCACCAGTAGATGAGGTTAAAAAATTAGAATAATATAATTGTTTAGTGCTATTAAATACTAATACTTCATCTAGTATTGTAGTAAATCCTGATGGATTTGAACCTGATGTATAAGGACCTTGTAAACCTTGATAATATTCAATACCTACATCCGAGGCAGATACTTGACTACTACTATAAGCAAATCGCTTATTAGCAGCAAAAGGTGTTATTACAACCTCATTTGTATTAAATTGTTTGAATATAGCCATTCATCTTAGAAATCAAGTTTAACTCTTACAAGTAATTCTTTAGTAAAGTCTTTTTCTAGTGGTCTTGATAATTTAGCTACAGCTAATAATTCCTGTGAATCGTTATATAGACCTACTGTTGTAATGTAAGTTGTTGGGTTATCTATGAATGAATCGAATAATATTGCTCCTGTTGAACTTGATATAAATGATGGATTAGATGAATAATTATATTCTTGTGATTTTGCTCTACAAAATATAAAATCAGATGATAAATCTTCTTTTGAATTTAATGTAAATCCTTGTGTTGCTGATCCAAATTTACCTGCTACACCTAAAGCATTTACTATTTTTGCTGAGTTGTCATCCCAAGAATTATTTGATCTAACTGTACCTAAAGCTATACCTCCATCTGCAGCTGCTCCATCTAAAGCTTCTCCACTTAAAATTAATAAATCTACATCTGGTAAGATCCAGCCATATGAACCTGAATTAATTGTCCAACCATTTGCATCTGTAGCTGTTGTAGCTGCTGCAATTGGAACACCTGCTGAACCTGATATAATATTATAATATCTACCTGCATCTGAAAATTGTGCTACTGTATTTACTTTACTATCATCTGTTAATTTTATATCCGCAGCTGATGTTGATATGTTCATTGTCCAAGTTCCAGGTAAAATAGATTGTTTATATCTTGCTCTTTCAATTGGTAAACAATAGAAATAAGATGATGATTGGTTTCCAAATATAAATGAAGCATTTTCATCTCCTAATACTAAATTTCTATATGAACCATAATTTATTCTTGAAGGAGTAGTTCCTACTACTAATGGGTTTAATGCTGTACTACCACTACCTTTTATATCATTATAAGCAATATCAAATTGAATTGCTGCTGTTACTCCTGTTGAAGCTGTTTGATATACTGATGTATAATATTCTTTTACAGCACTTGTTACTTGAGCTGAACTAGTTTGAAATACTTGTAAAGTTGGGGTATTACCACTCCACATTGCAGCTGTTACAGAATCAGTACTTAATACTTTATCTGTTGCATCTAATGTTATGTAAGCACCTCTTTTACCTATTTCTGTTTGATTTGCGTCTGCCATAATTTATTTTTTTAAGATGCTGTTGTTGTTTTTGTTATCTGTAATGGAACAGATGCTCTTGCTCCTGAATTTAATCCTACTACTACTAACGTAGCATATAATACATTATTAGTTCCAAATAGTGTATTTACTCCAGTTGCTACAATAGTACAAGTAGTACCTATTACTGTTTGGGATGTTGAAGTACCATTAGTTATTGTCATATTAGCATTTTGTGCTGCTAATGATTGTGCTGCTACGGTATCTACCCCACTACCAAAGAATTGTGAAGTAACTCTAACATCTGAAATTGTAAATGAATATCCTGCTGGTTCAAATTTAGTACCATTTAAATAATTTAATGTTTCTGGTGTTATTGTTTCTGATGATAGTTGTGGAAGTTTTAATAATGGTCCAATTCCTGATCCAGCTAAAATAGGCATTTTAGCAGTTTGTCTTGGTAAAGTAACTAATTTGTACTTCATCATTTGTGCTTCATCTGGAAATGCTTCTAATAAAGGCATATTTTCAATTGCCTCACCATAAAAAGCTGATCCTGAAGGATGGTTTGGGTTGTATAATGTGTAATCTACCTCATCATCAGATAAAGCAAATTGTGTTATGTCAAAGGATCCATCACCTTTTGCTAGTAATTCTCTTCCTTTTTTAGTTAATATTGCATCAACTGTTATAATTTGGTTATTTAAATATCCCATTACTGTATTGTTTTATTTATAAATATATAATTTTTTAGTTTCTATTCCAAGCTATAATAAATATTCTTAACTACCTTGCGTTGTTGCATTAGGCGTTGCTCCTGGGAATGCGTTTTTAGCTCTTAATTGGTTAATAATATTTAAAGCATTTTCTTTTTGTTGTAATGTTAAATCATTAGGTATAAGATACCCACCGCCTGATTGTGTTCTTGTTCCTTTTGATCCAGAAGGTGGTTGCACCGATCTAGCCATTACTCTATTATCTGCTTCTACTTCTCTTCTTACTGTAAATTTAGTAATTGCCCCACTATCTAACCCATTTAATGCCACTAAAGGATCTGGGGTTACTTCTAAGAATGTAGGTGCTACAAATTCTATAACTCCTTTACGTTGTTCATCATATTTTTCTGTACCACCATTCCAACATTGTTTATCTACTTTAAACACAAAATCATTACCTGGATCTGATGTTCCTGTTTGAACATTTGCTCCTTGTAATGTTAAAATTAAATTTCCAAACGTAGTACCAAATCCTGCAGCATTTAAAACTGTTGATGATATTGTTAACGTGTCTCCAGCAACATAACCAGCAGATGATCCTACTACTAAGAAAGCACTAGTTATTTGTCTATTATTTTTTGAAACTGTTGTTGCAGTTACAGATATTGATCCATCAGTACCTGATCCGTCTGTTATGAATCCTGTAGTAGATGATCCTCCAGATTGATAAGCAATAGTAAATGTTCCTGCATTTGCTGTCCCTACTGCAGTATCTATAGTAGGTGCTGAGTTATTAATAAATGATCCTGCTGTTAATCCTGTTGCTGATGCTGAGTATCTATAGTTTTGTACTCCTAATACTGTAAATTCTTGGTTAAATGCTAATGATTGGGATGGTGTACCGTTAGCAACAAATATTTCTCTTAGACCTTCTGCTCTAATTACATCACCTCTATTTATTAAGAATGGTTGTTGATAATCAGCATAATTACCACAATTAGAACCTGTTGGATACCATGTATAATAATTATCTGTATCTCTTGGATCTAAACCATCTTTAACCCATATTGTAGATGATGATTCAGGTGATAAACATTGTGGTTGTGTTCTTGTAGATCCACTTTCTACTAACTTGTTGTAAGTGTGGAATAATGCCAATTGTGGACCAGATAATTCTAATCTATAAGGTGGTGGAATTGTTGGTTCATTTGTAGATTGTGATGTTGCAAATGGTAAAAATGACTCTGATACATTTGCTAAATAATAATTACTACCACTTAATAAAAATCCATTACTTTGTGTAGGTACAGTAGCTGTTACTTGAATATTACTAGCTGTTACCATTTGAATTGTACCTAATGGTTCTCCTGCTTGTGATTGTGAAAGAGGTACTCCAGCTTGTTGGTATTGATATGCTTGGGATTCATTTGCAAAATTTCTAGCATTTGAATTTATAGTTTGAAATACTGTAGCTGAGTTTAATATTTTATAAGGACCAGCTCCTATTGTACCATATTGAATATTATTAAATGTTAAATCATCAAATGTAAATTGCATTAATCTATTTGGTTCAAATACACTTGATACTGATTTTTTATTTTCGTTATCACCATTAATGTCAATTGAATTAGGAGTAATTTCACTACCACTAATAGAATCCATTGGTATTTCAATTAATGAATCAATATTAAATTGCATTGCTTGATAGAAACTTGTTGGTGAATATGATGTTTGGAAATGAGCTATATATTGTGGATTTTTATTTATACAAGATGTTTGACCAAATGATAAATCACCTGTGTAACTACCAGTTGCACCATCTAAAAACTCGTTTGCTACACTTGAAGAATAACCATATCCTACATTGTAAGGAGCTGTTGGTTGTGCTTGAATAGGTCCTACTGTTCCTGAAGGTGTAAAGAAGTTATAATCTAAACTTTTTAATTTACTACCTCTATATCTAGGTAATGTATATGCTTGTTGTGTATAATTACTATCTTCTAATGTTGCTGCTAAAGGTCTACTAGCTGATGGACTCGTGTTATCATAAGACCAAGTAACTATAGTATCAAATTCAGTTGGTTGGTTTTGTGATTGATCATAGGATAAAGCATATCTAAATTCACTATTTCTTTGTGGATTAATATTATTATTCAATGGATTATAATCTGAATTATCAAATAAAATACTTTGAGTATTTAATACTTGCCATTGATCTTGTTGTAATGGATTTAAATAAATTGGAGCTATTTGTTCTGCAAATATACCACCTTGTCCTTCAACTTTAAAATTAGATATTGTAGCAGTTGTTGAACTACCTGCTTGGAAATCAACAGCTTGGTTACTTGTTGGGTCGTCAGGTTGAGGAAATACTTTAAATGAGTGTGATATAGCAAAATTACCTACTGTATTTTTAGAAACATTTGCTACAGTTCCTAAAAATAATATAAACCCATTATTTACTCCATTTTCTAATACATTTACTGCTCCTGGGTTTTCTCTTGAATATCCTGATCCTCCATCAATTATTGTAATACTTGAAGGGATACCACTACCCATAGTTACTGAACCAACATTTATTCTTAATCCTGTTCCTGTTACAGCTGTACCAGTATAAGGAGTATCTACCTGAGTTGCTGAGTCTCTTGTAAATTCAGCTGGGATTACTGTTTTAACTCCTGTAGTATAATTTCGCCCACCTACACCTTGTAAAAAAGTATCTACTTGACCAAATGAATCACCAAATGCAATACCATTTCTTACACTTGTAGGTACACCATTAACATCCATTATGTTAAAACCAGATAATCCTACAAAATTACCACTTGTAGCTGTAACATTTAAATCAAATGTTATTAAATAATTTTTTAAAGGTAGTAATGATTGACTTACAATATTATTTACTTTTGCTACACTACCAACTACTCCTGTTGTTGCAGTAAATCCATTAGTTGTTACACTTGATAGTGTTGTAGCTCCTCCAGATTCGGAAACATAAGCTCCTCCAAAATCTGAAACTGGTAATTCTGATTGAAATGCAGCTGATCCTGTTGAATTTTTAGGAACTCTAGCATATGGGTTGTATGGACTTACATATGATGATGAATATGCAAATGTGTTAAAATTACTACCACTTAATTCTCCATTATAAAATTGATCTTGATCACTAATAAATGATGATGTAATTGTACCTAATGTTGTTACTTCATTTGCAAAATAACCTTGTTGTGATTCTGGTAAATTAACTGATGCAGAATTTACTAATGGAGTTCCATCTAATAAATTAAATATATCTGCACTATTACCAAATGCTATTACTGCTTGACTTGAATCATTTACAAATTGAATAGTATCATCAGATGAGAAGAAAAGTAATCTTAATCTTTCTCCTGGGTGCATATCAACATACATAATATCTCCAATAGCTCCAGTACCTATATCATAACCGCTAGTTAATAATCTTCCTGCTGGATTTACTGATTCACCATCTGTATTATATTGTGAATTAAATATTTCTCCTCTTTTATCTGAGGACACAATAATACTAAGAGTATTATCTCCAGGAGTTGAATTCCATCTAGGGTTCCAATATATTGGAGTCCTTAAAGATTCTTCAACTGTAAAAAATGGACCTGTAGTTATTCCAGTTTGAGTTGTAGTATCAGTTACATCTTGAGGAAAGATACCTGTATTTGCTGCATCACTAAGAAAGAAAGCACCTAATCTATATAAAAAATTCACATAAGGACCTCCACCAGTAGCAGTAATATTAGTACTAGGCCCATCTATTTGAGCTATAATAGATCCTGTTTCTAAAGTATTATATTGATTATAAGGACCACCTGCACCACCTTCAGCACCTACAATTACTGATTGTGAGTAAATAGATCCTGATAGCATTAAGTTTTTATATGTTAAAGGAACATTAGTTGTAGCGTAGGACTGTGTAGTCACTATGTCCATTTGTGGTTCTCGGTACCTATTACGTTCTAGTAGATTTTGTTTAATTACAATACCTGTAGACACACTTGTACGCGCTGGTACATAGTTCTTAATTGCTTTAAATAATGAATCATCAAAATATTTAATTAATCTTATATAAGCATAAGGATCACTACCTGTATATTTTTTAAAGTAATCATCTGCAATTTTTCTTAATTGTGGGTAATAGTCATCTGATGATGATCTAAACCTAGGATCAGCTAATACTTCTTGTATTGCACCATAACCTAATGATTGTATAATATCATCATCTATTTCTGCCTGTGGAGAAAATGCTACTTCTAATGTATTAATATTTTCAGTATAACTTTGACTTATAAATGGATCTTTTTGTATACTTACTTGATTTGATAATACATTACCAAAATTTAAATTACTTGTAGCTTGTATTTTATTTGATATTCTGTTTCTAATTCCAACAGCTGGTTGGTCTAAGAAATATGTTTCAACATTGGGTTCACTAAATGTTCTTACTGTTGTATTTTGATATTGTATCCAACTATATCTATCGTAAGTATCTGTAGCTGTATCAATAAATGAAGCTGTTATATATTCAGGTGCAGATGCTGTAACTGCTGGGTGTGAAGAAGTTAAAAGTGTAGTTACATTAGAACCTGTTACACCTTGAGATGCTGTAAAGAAATTTTCTAGTTCATTACCTAATGGTGCTCTAAAGTTTACTATGTCAAATGATGATTCTGAACCTGTAATATTGTTACCTTCAATTGACTCAGGGTTCATTACAAAATCATTAAATACAGATTCACTTATATCATGTGAATAATATCTAAATTCTTGGAATGATCCCGAAAATATTTTTCCTGGTTCTTGTGCTAAGAAATTATTAGTTCCTATACCTGCTATTTCAACACCTTTTAAAGCACCACCCACATGAACCCCATTTGGTAATGCTATAGTTCCAAATTTATTCCATGCTTTATTAACTGATGATGAGATATAAGTACCATATACTGATGATCCATATAAACCAGATCCATAATTAGCACCACTTCCAGCTCCCCCACCTGTTGATATACTAGCCGATCCTTCAAATCCTATACTATTACCATCATTACCATCATATAATTTATTTTTAGCAAATAGTGTATATTGAGTTGGTTGACCATTATCTCCATTAGCTATATCTGCAGCTGTTAATACTATTGCACCTGCATCAGATGTAGCATTTATATCACCACTTGCTAGTTGAATTGTTATTGCTTCTGATTGTGCTGAGATATTAGCTGCTGCTACACTTACTGTAACTGCTGTATTACCCACTACCCCATTTGCTGGTATTGACCAAGTACAATTACCTCCATAACCAAATCCAGGTTTTAGTACTGTAATTACTGTTGGTAAAGTATTTGCAACATTAACAGTAAATTGAATTGTTAAATTACCTCCATCTGTTCCTGTTTGTTGTTGCATTTGTCCACTACCTGGTGAGCCTGAATCTTCATAAGTATATTCACCTGCTGGGAATGTATTTGAACCACCACCAGTATAAGCTAAAGTAACAACAACTGCTTCTTCATCCACTAAAACAGTTCCTCCTCCTAAAGCACCTGCTGCTATTGACACTCTATCACCTGTTGAATAACCTGTACCTCTAGTATCTACTGTAAATGATGTAATTGAACCTTGATCATTTACTAATGCATTTACATCTCCTCCTGATCCTACACCTGTTACTGTTGTTAATGGAACTCCTGGGTAATTACCTCCACCATTATCACCTGGGAAACCTGCTGTGGTGTAAGTTCCTGTTGGTGAAGTAATAGAACCAACTGCTATTGAACTTGCTAATGTTTGTAATCCTAAAGCACCTGCTGCTATATTTAATTGATTCCCAACAGCATATCCTGTTCCTGTTTTTACTAATGTTATTTCTGTTATAGCAACTGGATCTGGGGTACCTGAACCTGATTGAGCACAAACTATATTTGCAAATGCTCCTGTTCCATCACCACCAGTTAAAGCAACATTTGTGTAAGTACCAGCAGTACAATCTGTTGGATTTGCATTTGCACCTACTCCTGAATTTAATGTTGTTAATAAAGCATTATATCCTGAACTTAATCCTACTGCATTAACGTGTTTATCTCTTTGTACTAATACTGACCACCATCCTTTATCAAAAAAGGGTAAATAAATATCTTCTGATCTAGCAAATCCACCTTCAATTTGTGACCCAGACATTATTAAATTCATTACACCATACTCATAATAATCACTATTACCTGATCCTGAGTATGATCCTGATTGTGAGCCTGTCCAAAATAAATTTACAGTCCAATCAAATTCATTATCATCTGTTCCATTTGATTTTTTAGCTATTAATGATTGGCTATAATGATTTCCTCCAAAAGATGATGAAGGGTGTCCTGTTGTTTTAAACCTAAAACCAACCCCATCTGGTACTATAAATGACCCAGATTCAGCAATATGGTTTCTATTTAATGGTAACCAAGGTATTACTACTGATGAACTTGCATTGTAAGAATCAGCTACTGGTTTAAAAGCATAACTATATCTATTATACCATAAATCATAATCATCTGTTTGATCTTTATTTTTACCCCCAAATTCATTTATTCTTAATATAGTACTTGGTATACCCCAAATATTAATTAATTGTCTTAATCCTGCTACTGTACCTTTTTTCTTAACTAAATAAGACATATTATGATAAAGTCTTTTATATATTTCATTACTTACTTTATCAATAGCATAAGGAAAACCTGCTGTTTCTAAATTTTGAACAAACCCAGGTACTGAGTAATCATAAGCCCAATAGTTAGCTATTTGACCATTATTAATAGCAATATATTGAGTTATTAATTCACTTCCTGTTGGTGGTACAAATGAACCATTATCTTCACCTGTTAGTCCTATAAAATTATCTTGGTTATTATAATTGTTTCCAAATCCTGTATACCCTAAAGATGTAATTACATCATCAGCTAATGATAAAGGAACACCTTTATCTAATTCGTTTGTTGTATTTAATTTTTCTGTTACTGCCTTTGTATATAACCACAATTCATCAAATGATTGACCAGTCATATTTACAAAATCTAAGTAATTATCATTACTACTATTTTCTTTAATAAAATCTGGTACAGTATAATATAACCAATTTGCATTATTATCATCATATAAAGAAGCAGATAATATAGTTCCTCCATAATATTGATTATTTTCTACATCACTACCTAACCATCTTAATACTTCAACCGAACTAGTAGATAATAATTCTAAAGGAAATACCGAACCTGTTTTTGGGTAAGCATCTGAACCTGTATTATAATACTGATAATATTCAAACCCATCAAAATTAGCAATTTCATTTTCTATTTTAGTATATAATGAAGCTATACTTGAAGATATTTGAGTTACTCCTGAATTTGATCCTGTTATTCTACTTAAAGAAGTAATATCAGCCTCATAAGATTGTATATTACCTACTTTTTCATAAAAATTATTTACTCTTGATTTTGCGGAAGAAAAATTAACATATTCTTCAAATGAAGCTGTTGAATAATTAGGAGTTAATACAATTCCTTCTTGTTTTAATCTATTTAATAATTGATCTTTTGAACCTGATGATTCAGTACCTAATAATTCATTTTTATTCTTATAAGTAGTAGAATTATTTATAAAATCTTTTATTTTAAGATTTGTATTTGGACCCTTTAAAAAAGTTACATCATCTAAATTACCTAAATCTTCTATATACTCAATTTGAAAAGCTTGTGACTCAGCAGTTTTAGTAACTACATATAATTCATCAAGTAATTCATATTGTAAAGGTAAAGGATCGTATAATTTAATTAAAACTGAATATTGTTGGTTTTCTTCATTTAGGGGTGGAATTGATAATTGAGTGTTTACACCAATATGATATTCATTCTCACCAAATGAAATATAAAATTCATCAAAATAATCTTGGGATTCTAATGTCCTTACTAATGATGAAAAAGAAGTTTGAATATCCGTATTTGATATAAAATTTGATTTAATTCTAATTTCTGTTCTATCAGAAGATATTTCAGCTAAATAATATTGATTGTCAATAGATGAACTTAATTCATGGTTTACAAAGTTATAAACACCATATAATTTACCAACATTAAAACCAGCATTATAAACATTTTCTTCAGGGGTTAAAGCTACTGTATCTGTTGTTAATTGAAATTTTGTAGTATTATTTCTTTCAGATTCATATGAATTACCTCTATTATATAAATTATTATTTGTTGTTTTTGGAATTGAAGATTGACCTGATGGAGAAGCTCCTGGGGTTTCATTTGTATAAATAGCATAATCCCTAAAATCATATTCAGAATATTGTATTTGTTTATTTGCATCATAAACATAAAATTCAATATTATTTAACTCAGGAGTAAAAGATCCAGAAAATTGTTCTTTAGGTATTACAGACTGATTTTGTAATTCAAAACCGTCAGAAAATATTTCTGAAGGGTTAATTTCTGATATGGAAGAAGATATTGTTATCATTAATATATTTGATTTCCTGGATTAATATTACTTCCTCCAATTGGTCTACCAGGTAAAGGAGTTCCTGTTTGTGATGTTACATTTGTATCCAATCCTGTTGGTGCTAAGGCATTTGGTCTATTACTACTATTACTACTACCACCACCTGTTGATGCACCTGTAGATGTTGTACCTGGTGTGCCTGGTGTTAAATTATCAGAACTAGAATTACCTTGTAATGCTCCTAAATTTGCTTCTTGTTGTAATAAATCTTCTAAGCTACCAGCATCACCTGTTTGTCTAACTGCTTGATCTATTGTTGCTTTAACTCCCATTAATTCATTTATATCTAACTGTAACTGTAAGTTTTGTTCTCTTAAATCTACTATTTCTTCTAATAAGGCATCAATTTGTGTTTGATTTTCTATAAAACCTGTATATTCCGTACTTTCTATTACTAAATATTGATGAGAATTAATATCACCAAATTTTGGAATTGTAAAAAATAAATTCTGGTATATACTAAAAAAATCATCTACGGTAGCCAAGTTAGGATCAAAAAAACTTAAATCTGGTGGTAATTGGTCTAACTCATTAAAATTAGTATCTACAGTATTATTAAATGCTGTTTTATTAAAAACTTCTCTATTTAATTCAGTTTTAATAGAATTAGCTTGAATAGGATTTAAATTTAAAGGTCTTTGGGTTAACCCTGTTACCTTCAAATCTACTTTATTTTCAGTAGATGATGGTTTTGTAATTAAAGGTTTAGTAGTTTGTTTTCGTATTCTACCCGTTCCTCTAGTTAATGGAGATTCACCCCCTCTACTTGATCTACTTGATTTGCTTCCGTACGCCATTATCCATTTATTACTTTAAACATTATATCTTCATCATATATTTGTGTAGTACCATCTAATTTAGTTTTAATTAAAATAGTATAATATCTTTCTGGTTCTAAACCATTCATATACACATCAAAATAACTTGATGTAGCATCAGCACTAATATTTGTATATTTGTCATCAAAATCTATTACAAATTCATTTGTATCAGTATCTTTAATAGCATATGATGATGAATTTTCTGGTAAATAGAAATTTGTTGTATACAAAGAAGCTGTTTGAAATACTATATCTGGGTATTTTGGTATAGCTGCTATTCTCATTCTAGCTACACTTCCAGAATAATAAGTACCATCATTATTATAAATTGACATAAATGATTCTTGTGTACCTAATATTTTATTATTTGAAGATCCTGTTGTAAAGTAATAATCTTCCCATTTCATATTTAATAATGGGGGATAGATTGTGTTTGTGTCTACTGAAAAATATCTAAATGTAGCTGTTGTATTTAGATTATTTATAAACTCTTTAGAACTTGATTGCTTAACTAAGAATCCATTATTAGGAAAACCTTTAGCTGCATCTACTAATGATGCTGTATACCATGTTTTTATATAATTAGTTACATCTACTTTTAAATCAATTGTATTACCATATGAAAACACTTGTTCTTTAACAATATCTAAACCTAAAGCCGATCCTGTATACCAATTTCCTCCACCAGCATCATTTGATGATGAATAAGAAGCTGTAGCATAATTTCCAAATGTTCCTGTAGTTTGCCATGTTGTTGCTCCATCACCAGCTGAACCTGAATAATTTCTAAATATCCAACTACACCCATTAGTTGTAACCGGGTTATTTGCATATTTTCCTGTTCCCATATTCCAACTACCAGACACAGCATATACTTTTAATGTTTGATCCATTTGTACTCCTGTAACAACAGCTGCTGAGTTTAACAATTCATATTGTGCTGGTACATCTTCCCAATTTGATCCCGATACTGTAGGTGCAGATAACGTTATTGAAACATCATCTGACATTGGGTATGGATCAAATGATTGTGAAGGAAATACTAATTTATCTCCTGCTTTATATTTAAATCCTTGTGAATCTAAAGTTCTAATAAAACTTGGTACTGTTACTGTGTGTGTTTTATTAATATTAAAATAAAAATGTCTGTAATCTGTTGGTCCTGAAAAAGTAAATACACCTGGGTAAGCTGCATCCATTGTAGCTTCTGAAATATATAAATCACCCATCCCACCATCATTTAAAGGACCTCTTGCTACTGGGTAGTATTCTGCTGCTACATATGAAGCTGAACCATTATTTTGTATAACTGCTGATACTAATGTATTATTTTCAATTGTTAAGTTTACTGATGAGCTTAAAGATGATGTTGTTCTATTAAGATCAAGATTTCCATCTACATGAGATAAAATAAAGGGACCATAAGTACCATCTGCTGCTGCAAATCCTGTTGGTATTGAACCACTTACTACAGCATCATCTACTATATCAACTCCTGGTATAAAGTAACCACTATTTAATCCTACAAGAAATCTTTGTCCATAACCATCACCAAATGAAGATGATGGAACAATTGAAAATTCTAAATTATTATTTACAGCAAGTGTCTGACCTGAAATACTATTTGA
>JACLAC010014895.1_pt1 | contig 39212 bp, 37 predicted proteins | sample 8027881 | NCBI WGS metagenome assembly JACLAC01 (sample SAMN15725517, study PRJNA655200) | protist metagenome | isolation source: fluorescence activated cell sorting (FACS) single amplified genomes of... | place: Spain: Blaines Bay Microbial Observatory, Mediterranean Sea | collected 2016-01-19 | reverse complement strand
GGAACTGCCACGTCTGTCTCCAATCCGCATCTGCGAATTGTTGATCACAATTTCCACATGGTCACCCTGCGTGTTAACCGTCATGTGGCTTGTGTCGACGACGAAACTGGCATGTCAATTGCATGAAGTCAGGGTTCTGACATCGTTTCGCCCACGACCATCAGCATGCCAGCTGTAGTCTCGGCATGGTAATGACCAGTTGCGACCGAAGTGGCGAGTACTCGCGCCCAAAAGTACCAAAGGTTGTGGTAAACAGCACGGCAGAGCACGAGCGTGCCAACGACAGCTACCTCGATGAGGGCGTAATGCTTCTCGAACTCGCTACCCGTGCGGCCGACCTGTTTGAGCGGCAGTCGGCGAGTGAGAAACGGCGTTTGCTGGACTTCGTACTCTCGAACTCGACTTGGGCCAACGGCGAACTGACGCCCGTGTTTCGCCAACCCTTTGATATGATTGCGGATATGGCGACTGCCTGTGCAACAGAAAAGGCCGCTGGAATGGCTACCAGCGACCTTTGTCAAGCAGAGCTCCCCCTGCTTGATACGTTTCGAACTTTTCTCCGCTCGCCGCCGCTGGATTTTCGGCTGCATTTTCAGGCGTTTCAGGAGAGCTTCAAAGCGGCCTGAGATGAAAGCAAACGAAGGGTCGCCCTGTTACGGAATCTGGCGAAACCGCATCGTAGACCCCGCCATAACTCGACTCCCACTCAAGCGGGCATGTAGCCTCAATCAGGGGCATTCTGTAACATTAAGGAGTGCAGCGGAACTTTATAGGCCCCTGCAATTCTGACGATTGCCAGCCCCCCGGTGGACCGGCTCCAAGTCTTTTAAGGTGCCATCACGCTAAAGGTCCGTAAGGGGAGATTCGTCCATGCCGCTACCGCTAGAACATTCTGCGTTAGTCATCGCTGCAAATGTGCCAGAACTAGAATACCGATACAAACGCCTCGCTCAAGAAACCTCGTTGGTTGCTTCGTATTTTGCCGATAGCGAGCCGGAATTAGGGCAGCTCACCAATCTGCGTGATCAAATTGAATATGCCGCAGAAAACGTAAAGCAGCTGAGCGAATCAGCGGAAGTTAAGGTGGCGGCTTCGGACCTCTTGTCCGCATGCAGAGAGCTAACCGACATTTTGTTTGACTTCCGCCGTCATCACAACGGGAGCCAGACTGAACTGGACGAACCGCATCCCTTGGGGGCAGATTTGATCAATGATCTGTGGGAAGAGCTGGGTGAAAACCGAGAGCTCGTTGTACAGCGGGTACAACAACCGATCAACGATCTGTTTGAAAAGATGCGAACTTCTGCGGCAAAGATAAGGTCAGCCGCACCCGACAAGTTTCGACCACTTTACGAGCTCGACGAGTTCTTCGCGACGGCTGCCCACGCCGTCGTACCCTTGGACGACAAGCAACGTTTCGAAATGGTGCAGCAGGAGATTATCCCCAAGTATCGTGCACTGTTCGATGGGTGTTGCGAAACTTATCCACGCCTGAAGCAGCACTTCGCAGACTCATTTGACGACAACCGATTCTCAATCGAGATGGTCAAGCACCGGCAGCTTTTGCGAAACGCTCTCAAAGATATTGAAGGCCACAAACACCCGAATTTCGAGACCGAAACTTCAAGCAACAGCGTAATCGTTTCCCGTCGACATCCTTACATTGGAATAAATCCTCCCGGCCACCCTAGCAATTGGCGGGATCTGGTCATAGATGGGGTGACTCTATACGGAAGAGTCCTGAAACTTCAAAACCAGCCTGCCCGCTTGCTGATGAGGCTTTTGATTTCCAAGAAGCGACTGTCCATAGAGGATTTTGCATGTGTTGACTCGTATTGGGGAGAAGATTTCTATAACGATGATGAAGATATTTCAGACAGTGTCGGCAAGAACATACGGGTCGCTTTGTCACGGCTTCGCAAGGCACTGAGGGAACAACTTGATATTCCGGAAGAGAGACAGAAGGAAATCATTGAAGAGTACGATATGCAACCCACTGTCTGGGAACTCAACTGGAAACTTCTCGACGAATATGGGCTCAAAAACGGCGGACACACTCAGGAAAAGTGAACCTTTTCATCCCTCAGATTCGTCGTCGCAAATCGCTGGCGTTGCATTACCTTTGTGTCGGTTTGGGTGACCAGCCCCAGTACCGTCTCGTCTCTCCCAACTTGCAACGTTCAGGCAACGCTTAGGCAACGCTCCCCCTAAATACTGATCGCTCCGTTTCAATCGAAATAAGGAGCGATCGATGCAATTCAGGGATTTTCAATCAGATCGGTTCACGATAACCGAAGTCGCTGACAAGGTGGGCGTACACGCGAAGACCGTGCAACGCTGGGTGCTGGCGGGAGTACGCGGCAAGCAGCTGCGTTCATCTCTAGTCGGCGGACGTCGTTACATTTCACCGAGCGATCTCGCCGAATTCCTCGGCGTTAGTACGGCATTGGCAAGCGATTTAGCCTCGCCTCACTCACCTGGGAACGTGGCCAAGGCCGAGATGACCAGGAAGCCTTGGGGTAATCGATGAGCGATCCCAAAGATTCCGATTTCTCAGCTACGGACGTACCGCAAAGACTGGTAAGCGATGACGTAAACCAGCCATCTGCGGAAGGCGTTCGCGAAATGAAAGCCAACCTGACGGGATTCTTTACGGTGCTCCGTGAGTGGGCGGCGACGGAGAAAGCACGTCCGCCGCCTAGATGAGTGGACCACGTTTCTCTTTTTCAAACACAACAACAATGAAAAGGTTCTATTTTATGTCAAAACGTCAAATTAGTAGCGTGCTGAAATATCACGGCGGAAAATCTCAACTAGCCAACAAACTCGTCGCATTATTCCCCATCTGTATTCATTTAGTGGATTTGTATTGCGGCGGACTTTCACTTCTGTTTGCTACTAATGGGGGAGGAACATCAGAGGTCGTTAATGATATTTATGGACGGCTTATCAATTTCTGGCGAGTCCTTCAGGACCCAGTGCTGTTTGTGCAGTTTCAGCGTCGCTGCATTGCAACTCCTTTTGCTCAGGATCAATGGAAGCAAGCGAAGTTAGACTTGGATCATTTAGATCCGGTAACTGCCGCTCACGCTTTTTTTGTTTGGAATCGACAAAGTCGCCAAGGCTTGAACAAGGATTTCGCAACACTTTCTAGGAACCGCACTCGTCGATCAATGAATGAGCAAGCATCTAGCTGGCTTACAGCCATTGATGGCCTGCAAGAGGTGCATGAAAGACTGCAAGGTGTTGTGATTCTCAATGAAGATGCTCTTGTAGTGATACAAAAGCAAGATGGCCCGAACACGTTCTTCTACGCCGACCCGACCTATGTTTCTTCCAGTCGCATAGCCAAATCGGTTTATGCCCACGAGATGTCAGATGAAGATCATCATCGACTCGTGGATGTCATCTTGAATTGCAAAGGGAAGATTCTGCTCAGCGGCTACCCCAACGAAATCTATAAACGGCTCGAAGTAGCTGGCTGGGATACGTTGGACTTCCACGTGACGAAATCCTCCAGCAGTCAAAAGTCTAAGCCCAAAGCCATTGAGCGTGTTTGGGCGAACTACGAGCTGCCTCGAAACGCAGAAGCCGCATAGCTTCAAGGCTGGAGGCCCGACAGGGCCTCCAGCCTTGAAGCCCGCCCAAACGCGCTGCTGCACGACCTAAACATGCCAACAAGCCACTGCGTGGCTGTGAGCAGCTCTTTTATGGAGAAAACCCATGTCTAACTACAACTTTGAATCAATCCGCGACCAGTGGAGCTCAAACGCTGAATCACTTGCTGACTTTGTGATGAAGAAACTCGTAAACCGCAGAGATGCCTATGGCAATTACCGCTCCGTTGATGATCGAACTGCTGGAACAGCAAGAACAAGAAAATATGTTTTGACGAGTGACGTCATTCAACGTCATTTCATGGCGGACGATCGAGGGGATCTCATCGGGCTTCACACGACGAGTCCGGACAATACTTGTCGCTGGATCGTAATTGATATCGACCATCACGGTGAATCAGACCCGGACGCCGAATGTCGGAACGAAGACGCTGCGATTGCCATACGCGACAAGCTTGAAAATCAAGGCATCACGTCGCTCCTGATGCGATCGAACGGACGCGGCGGGTTTCATCTGTGGGTGATATTTAATGCTCCGGTTGACACGGCCACGGTTTATCAACTCGGTCAGTGGATCGTGGAAGACTGGCAGGAACTGGGACTTGGCGAAAAGCCCGAGGTGTTTCCAAAGCAGGACCAACTGGCGGAGGGAAAGCTCGGCAATTGGGTCCGGCTTCCAGGGCTGCATCACACGTATGAGTTTTTCACGGAAGTCTGGAGTGGTGACTCATGGCTACAAGGCCAGGAAGCGATCGATGCGATCTGCAATCACCCACGTGTTGCAGCGGAAGACATCACACCTGAGAGATTTGCCTTATCACCCGCCGAAGAATCTGCACAAGGCGGAGTCGATACTGAAGAGGATTTTGAAACACCTTTGGAATTGGTTCTTTCGAGACTTCCCAAATCGTTCAGATCCGGGACCGGCTTCAGTGCTCACTGCCCGGCACATAATGACGCCAAACCCAGCCTTACGATTAATGAGGCTGAGGATGGCAAGGTTCTTATGTACTGCCATGCTGGCTGCGATCTGGATGACATTCTGACAAAGCTCGAACTCACGAAGTCTGATCTTTTCTCAGACTCAGGGCAGAACTCGGGGCTGATCCTGCGGCAAATGCACCCAGCTACTGATTCGCGTTCCATTCATAGCAGTGAGATGGAGGATCTTCACCGAAAACTGTTAAGAGGGAAACAGGAGAGACCACTCAGTGACCTAGCAGACATGCTGAAGGTCTCACCGGAAAGTCTTAACGAATTGGAGGTCGTCTGGTCCCCGGATCACGAGTGCTGGCTATTCCCAGAGCGTGACGGACAACGCCGTATCTGCGGCCTCATGAAGCGATATGCAGACAGCACCAAGCGTTTCATTCAGGGCGGAAAACGCGGGCTTTACATACCCAGGTCATTCGATATTGAAAGCGACTCGATCACAATCGTGGAGGGCGGCAGCGATACAGCTGCCGGACTCACACTCGGCTGGAATGTGATTGGACGACCATCTGCGGGAGATGGTGCCTTTCATCTTGCCTCTCTGCTGAAAAAGACAAAGGGACAAATCTATGTCCTGGGCGACAATGATCCCAAGCGGGACGGAACCTGGCCCGGACGCCGCGGTGCCGAAAAGGTTGCCAGCATACTCCAGAAGTCACTCACTGCTTCCGTGAGTATCACCAGCATTCCCGTGGAGTTTAAGGACCTGCGAACGTGGGTTCAGTCTAAGGGGGTTGCCTGATGATTAGCGAAAATCCCGGCCACCTTCTGTTTCAGGACATCGTCGCCAACGCCAATCCTGTCGAAGGTCGTGCCGCTGACGATAGCTTCATCTCCAGCGCCGAGTTCGCTGCGATTAACGCGTCTCATGATTGGCTGATCGAAAAGACTTTAGTTCGCCATGAACCACTGATCCTTGGCGGTCCGAAGAAGTCGCTCAAGACAAGTATCGTGCTAGATCTCGCCATCAGTCTTGCTGGTGGCTTCAATACGCGGTTCTTGGGTAAGTTCGACATCAAGCAGCCATACCGCGTCGGTTTGATCTCCGGAGAATCAGGGAAAGCAACGCTGAAACGAAAAGCACAAGCGATCTGCGAGTCGAAAGGATTGAAGCTAGAAGACCTGCCACTTTTGTGGCGTTTCAGGATGCCTCAATTTGCAAACTTCGCCCAGCGAGATGAGATCATTGAAGCTGTGCGGGAACATCGGCTCGACGTCATGATCTTTGATCCGATGTACCTCGGCTTGCTAACTGAGAATACTTCGGCAAACGCTGGAAACGTCCTCCAAATGGGCCCACTTTTGCAGCAGGTTGTTGATACCTGTCTGCCGTACAACTGCACTCCCGTTCTTGTTCACCACACCAAGAAACTTGGCCCGAAAGATAAGGTTCGTCCATTGGATCTGGACGATCTGAGCCAGTCGGGATTTGCTGAGTTCGCCCGTCAGTGGATCTTGCTTTCTCGACGCACGGACTACCAAGACGGCAGTGGCCTGCATGAACTTTGGATGCGTTGTGGTGGATCAGCTGGACACAGTGCTTTGTGGGGAGTGAATGTCGATGAAGGGCAGTTTTCGGGAGGGCTGACAGGATCCAACTGGGACGTTCATTTGCAGACCCGCAAGCAGATCAGCGAGTCAAAGGAAGCTCAGAAAGAGCAAGCGAACAAGACGGTTCTCGCCAGCCAGGTTGGAAGAATCGTCGAATACTTGGTTCAACATCCTGAAGGCGACACAAAAACGGGCATTCGAGAGGAACTTAAAATCAATAGTACCAAGATCACCGCTGGACTCGATGAGGCAATAGAGCAAGGGGTCGTCGAGAAAGGTAAGGTCACGAAGAACAATAGAACGCTGGATGGTTATCGACCGACAGCAAAGTGCGGGGCTCACCCGGACAACCCGGACAGCCAGGACGGACTCGATTGTCCGGCAGGTGGATGACCCGGACGGACAGGGGCCCTTATAAAGGGCCCTGTCCGGGTCCTGCCTAGTTGAAGAACTTCTGAAGTAAAGTAAGAAAAGTTTGTCCGGGTGAATTCGCTCTACGACAGGCCCTTGCGTTTCTTCATGCAAGGTCCATCAGTTCATGCTGAGTGGTTCGAGATTCTCTTCGAAGACCTGTTCGAGCCGGTGTCCGTTCAACGCAGGCTTCGGCAGTTCATCTAACGACTTGGGCATATTCGCCTCTCCTGCGTCGAGCTTGCTCGAATTCAACACCCTGACGCCTTGCTGGCTGGTGCACACAGCCTTCAACGCCGACAACGCCCCCAGTGACCGCATATGCCGGTTAAATGAAGCCTCAATCTTCTTCAGCCGAAACTCGCCCAACTGGATGCTCTCAGCCGGTCTCGTCGCCTCTCGATTCTCGTGGTGGTAGAGCTGAAGCCACGTTGAAACGCACTGTTCGACCACCATCGCTTCCACGACTGTGCCATTCGTCTCGGCAGTGAGCTGTGCCCTGAGCTCCGCCACCCGCATCAACAGGCATTCGCGATAGTAGAGATCCTTCCCGGCGATCAAATCGACCCAGTGGATCGCGGTTTTAGCGGCAAGATCACCATTATTCCGGGCGAGATCAGGATTCTCCTGCATCATTCGACGCAATGCCGGGAGCACCGAGCGATCTCCCTGTCTGGCGGCCTTCACGAGCTCCGAAAAGGGCGTTTCCGGCACCTGTTCAGGTGCTGCTGCCCCCAGAGCGCCATCATTCGATGCGATCATCTTCAATTTCCTCCAGCCGCGTGATTTTTCGTTGGTGTAGCCACAGCCAAGCATCATGCCATGCACGATGTCCCGGGTGCTATGAGTCTGTTTCCTGATGAGGGCTTCCCCCGGCGCAAGCATCAGCCGTTCTTGCTTCAATTGACGGCTGATTTCGACCTTTCGCTCGAGTCTCATCGCTTCAACCTCAGCCCGCAGTCCCTTGCCGAGGTAGCGTTTGCGAACCTGGCCGTCGGAACGTCGCTGACTGAGGTAAAAGTACTGGTTGTCTCCTCGTGTTTCCCAGCCCATTGGACTACCCAGCCAAAACGCCCACAGACAGTGGCATATCTAAATTCCGGAATTTAGGATTATTGTACAGGAAATCCGCTGGATACCGAACTGAAATGAGCACGATGGGCAAAACGAAGAAGAATCCGGACGTCGAACGAGCGATTCAGCTGATTGAGAAGCGATACGCCATCGGAAAAGAGATCCTCAAACAATGCGGGCCGGTTTCTCCCCATGGTTTGATTGGAAAGCTGGCCGAACAGCGTGGAATCTCACGCAATACCTGCCAGAAACTCCGGGCCATGGCTGGCCGGGAGACCGGTTACAGCAAATCAGAGCTCAATCGCTGGTTTCGGCGGTTCCGGGCAGCGGGCTTTGCTTTGACGATCACCCACTTCATCAAGCTCATCAGCGTCCCCAGAGGCCCGGAGCGTGATCGTCTGACGGAACTGGCAATCGAGCATGCCTGGAGCACTCACCGGCTTCAGGCGGCGATCCTCGGCGTGCAGGGACGACGCCAGGTCGGTGGTCGTAAACCCAAGGTTGTTGCTGGAGACCAGTTCGAAGACGAGTTCACGCGAGTTCTCTGGTCGTGGGATCGCTGGTTGGCTCTCCACCTCGAAGCGAACCAGGATCTCAGCCCTACTCTCCGCAGAGAGACCAAATCGCTGAAGCAGAAGATGGGCAAGCTGCTCCGCCTGCTTGATCCTGAGTGAGCGAAAATCAGCCGCAGTTGAGCCAGTGAATATCCTTGCCTGCTTCTTGGCAGGTGCAGGGTTTAGTAGAGTACGCGTTTTCGAAAAAGGATGAGACCCTGAAAAGCCCCAGCGACAAGAACAGAACACGTGAGTATTGGGCCTTCCGGCGAGGCCGCCTGATGGCGCAGTTACCACGCAGGATTGAGCAAGGCGATTTTCACGATAGTTATCAACTGCAACTCCGTCCATCGACGCTGGATCGGTAGTGCGACATCGGACCTGTCACAGGATCAACCACATGTTTGAACAAACATTCAAGAACATCGACGACGTACTCTGGAAGGACGCCGGTTGTGGTAGCGAGCTGGACTACGTGGAGCAGTCTTCATGGGTTCTGTTCCTGAAGTATCTCGACGACCTTGAGAAGGATCGTGAGTCGGCAGCGAGTCTGTCTGGAAAGCCCTACGAGCCGATCCTACGCCCTGAATATCGCTGGGGCGTGTGGGCAATGCCTCGCAAGGACGACGGCGAGGTTGATCATCACAAAGCCCTGACCGGCGATGATCTTCTGGAGTTCGTCAATGGAACACTGTTTCCGTACCTTGCTAAGTTCAAAACGGCAGCGGAAAGCTCCGACACGATCCAATACAAGATTGGTGCGATCTTCAGTGAGATCAAAAACAGGATTCAGAGTGGCTACAACCTGCGTGAGGTGCTGAACCTTGTCGATGAGCTACGGTTCCAGACGAGCACCGAAAAACATGAGATGTCTCATTTGTATGAGGACAAGATCAAGAACATGGGCAACGCCGGGCGAAACGGCGGTGAGTACTACACACCACGCCCTTTGATTCGCTCGATTGTCAAAGTTGTTGCCCCTCAGATTGGTGAAACGATCTACGATGCTGCTGTTGGATCTGCGGGCTTCTTGGTCGAGTCCTTCGACTACCTCAAAGACCCGGAAAATCACGGGGGCAAGAAGCTGTCTGTCAAAGACATGCGAACCTTGCAGAAGAACAGCTTTCTCGGCAAGGAAAAGAAGTCGATGGCGTTCATCATTGGCACGATGAACATGATCCTGCACGGCATCGAAGCTCCCAACATCGTCCACACCAACTCACTGACGGAAAATCTGGCCGACGTTCAAGAGAAAAACCGCTTTGATGTGTGCCTTGCCAATCCGCCCTTTGGCGGGAAAGAGCGAAAGGAAGTCCAGCAGAACTTCCCCATCAAGACAGGCGAGACGGCGTTTCTGTTCTTGCAGCACTTCATCAAGATGCTTCGTGCCGGTGGACGAGCTGGCATCGTGATCAAGAACACATTCTTGAGTAACAGTGACAACGCGAGCGTGAGTCTTCGCAAGTTATTGCTGGAAAGCTGCGACCTGCACACGGTGCTGGATCTTCCCGGTGGTACGTTCACGGGTGCTGGAGTGAAGACCGTCGTGCTGTTCTTCGAGAAGGGCAAGCCGACCAAGAAGACTTGGTTCTATCAACTCAACCTTGATCGTAATCTGGGCAAGACCAACCCGCTCAACGAAAACGATCTGGCCGAGTTCGTCGAGTTGCAGAAGAAGAAAAAGGACAGCGACAACTCATGGACGGTGAAGATTGGTGATGTGGACGGCGAGTCGTTCGATCTGTCTGTGAAGAATCCCAATCGTGATGATGAAGTCGTCCTGAGAGAGCCCGAAGAGATCCTCGACGAGATTCAAGAGTTGGATCAAGAAGCCTCCGAGATCCTTGAAACGATTCGGGGGTTGGTATGAGTCAGGGCTGGACGACAGCACGACTTGGTGATCTGTGCGAGATTTATCAGCCAAAGACGATCTCTAAGAAGATGCTCGTCCCGAATGGAAAATATCCGGTATACGGAGCCAACGGACAAATTGGTTTGTACAACGAATACAACCATGAGCAATCAGAGTTGCTTGTCACGTGTCGTGGAGCGACTTGCGGTGCAGTGAACGTTTCGCCACCGAAAGCGTGGATTAACGGGAACGCGATGGTGGTTCGTCCACGCAACGACGCATTTCATCGTCCTTTCCTTCGCTACATGTTTCAAGGGGCGATTGATTTATCGTCTGTGATAACTGGTGCAGCACAGCCGCAAATCACGAGAACAAACCTCGCACCAGTAACTATCAGCTTTCCCGAATCTTTGGCGGAGCAAAAGCGAATCGTCTCGATCCTCGATGAAGCATTCGGGGCGATTGAGAGGGCGAAAGAAAACGCCCAAAAGAATCTCGCTAACGCTCGTGAGCTTTTTGAGTCTTATTTGAATCGAGTGTTTACGGAGAAGGGAGAGGGATGGGAAGAGACCACGGTGGGCGAATTGTGTGTTCTTAAAAGTGGTACGACCGTAAAGAAATCACTTGAGAAATCGTCGGGCGATACTGCATATGTCAAGGTCGCTGATATGAATGTCGCGGGCAACGAGGTTGAGATTGTTACTTCTTCACGTTTTCTCAACAGCGACGACATCAAGAACAATGCAATCTTCCCGTCTGGAACAACAATCTTTCCGAAACGAGGTGGTGCGATCATGACGAACAAGAAGCGTCTGACTGCCATCCCAATCTGTTGCGACTTAAACATCATGGGCGTGATTCCTCCGGAGGTATTGACTCCGAGATTCCTCTACTATTTCTTCGTCGGCATAGACATGCGGGAATTGGGGAGCGGTGCAACTATTCCTCAGATTAACAACTACGATATTGATCCGTTGGCGTTTAGCTTCCCAAATTATTCAACGCAAAATGTGATTGTCGAGTCGCTTGAGGCTCTCGAAAATGAGTCGAAGCGTCTCCAATCGAAATATACCCAAAGGTTGGCTTCCCTCGACGAACTCAAACAATCCATCCTGCAAAAAGCATTCACCGGCAAGCTCACCGCCAAGTCTCCTGAACTGGAGGCAGTTGGATGAACGAATCAGAAACCAGAGCAGAACTCATCGACCCAGCACTAGCCGCTGCCGGTTGGGGCAGTGTTGAGGACTCCATAGTTCGCCGTGAGTACAAGATCACCGATGGCCGTATTCAGATCGGTGGTCGTCGGGGCAAGAAACTGATCGCGGACTACGTTCTGGTTTATCGTGGACGCAATCTCGCCGTTGTCGAAGCCAAGAGCGACGAGAAAGAAGCGGCGGACGGTGTAGGGCAAGCCAAGGAGTACGCGGAGCGGCTTGATTGCGATACCACCTACGCCACCAACGGCAAAACGATCTACCAAATCTGCATGAAGACAGGTGCGGAAGGAACCGTTGACCGCTACCCAACACCTGACGAACTTTGGAACAAGACATTTGCAGAGTCCAACGAGTGGCGAGACAAGTTCAATCGTCATCCGATGAACAACAACGGCGGACAGTGGACACCTCGTTACTACAAAGAGAATGCCATTAATCGTGTTATGAGTGCGATTGCCGACGGCAAACAGCGTGTGCTGCTCACGATGGCAACTGGCACTGGCAAGACCAGTGTAGCCTTTGAGATCGCTTGGAAACTGTTCCACACTCGCTGGAACCTGATGCGTGATGGTTCACGTCGCCCTCGTATTTTGTTCCTCGCAGATCGTAACATTCTGGCCAATCAAGCCTTCAACGACTTCTCAGCGTTTCCAGAAGATGCCCTTGTTCGCATCACGCCCGAAGAAATTGCCAAGAAGAAACGAGTGCCAACCAATGGCAATATTTTCTTCACGATCTTCCAGTCGTTCATGAGTGGCCCAAACGAAACTCCCTACTTTGGCGAATACCCCAAAGACTATTTTGATTTAGTAATCATTGATGAGTGTCACAGAGGTGGTGCGAGTGACGAGAGTTCATGGCGGGACATTCTGGATTACTTCTCACCCGCTGTTCAGATTGGTCTAACGGCAACGCCCAAACGCAAGAACAACGTTGACACGTACAGTTACTTTGGCGAGCCGGCCTATGTGTACTCGCTCAAAGAGGGCATCAACGACGGATTCCTCACGCCCTTCCGTGTGAAGCGAATTAAGACAACGCTGGATGAATACGTTTACTCGCCCGATGACAAAGTTGTGCAGGGCGAAGTTGAGAACAACAAACAATACAAAGAAGAAGATTTCAACAAGGTCATCGAGATTGTTGAGCGTGAAGCGTACAGGGCGAAAATCTATCTGGAACAAGCAGACCAGAAACAGAAAGCGATTGTTTTCTGCAAGACGCAACTACATGCGGGGATCGTGCGTGATCTGCTCAACCAAATGAAGGAGAGCGACGATCCAAGCTACTGTTGCCGTGTGACGGCGGATGACGGCGGCATAGGTGAGCAGCATTTAAGGCACTTCCAAGATAACGAAAAGACAATCCCAACCGTTCTGACGACCTCTCAGAAGCTCTCAACGGGTGTTGACGCCCGCAATGTGCGAAACATCGTCCTGATGCGTCCCGTGAACGACATCATCGAGTTCAAGCAGATCGTGGGACGTGGAACACGAATGTTCGACGGCAAGGATTACTTCACGATTTATGACTTCGTGAACATCTTCGACCACTTCGCTGATCCAGAGTGGGACGGTGATCCTGCTGATCCAGAAGATTGTGAGCGATGCGGGCAGTATCCGTGCGTGTGCGAGAAACAGCCTACGACTTGTAAGAAGTGCGGACAGTCGCCCTGCGTATGCGAGAAGGAACTGTGCGAGAAGTGCGGTGAGCGTCCCTGTAAGTGTGTCAAGAAGGTCAAGATCGAACTGGGCAAGGGAAAGACGCTTCAGATCAATCACATCACAGAGACATCGTTTTGGGGACCAGATGGACAGCCCGTAACTGCGGAACAGTTCATTCAAGAACTCTTTGGAAAACTCCCTGAGTTCTACAACACAGAACAAGAGCTAAGGGATATTTGGTCGGACCCAATCACTCGCAAAGAATTGCTGGAGCGACTGGACGAAGCGGGGTATGGAGTCGAAGCCCTTAAAACTCTCAGGGAGTTTGTAGCAGACCCAAAGTCTGATCTGTTTGACGTACTGGAATACGTGAGCTTTGAAGTCTCGCCCATCACGCGAGCAGAGCGAGTGCAAGCGGCAGAACCCGCCATCTATGAGGATCTCGCACCAGAACAACGCGAGTTCGTTGAGTTCGTGCTGTCTCGCTACATCGAAACGGGCGTGGAAGTGCTGGATCGTGAATTGTTGCCTGAGCTGTTGAAGCTCAAATACGAAGCTCTTGAAGACGCGATAGCGATTCTGGGAAGCGGTGACGCGATCACCAAGACATTTACAGACTTCCAGAAGCATTTATATGTAGCTCTATCTGCGTAAGTGATTTGGGGCCTATTCGCCTGAAGAAACGGCCACTCAGATACTTCAGTGTTCACATAGTGGTCAGGGGCATCCCAAAGTTCTCATGGCTGCGATGAAGATTGTCGCGGAGCGGCTATCTGAGAACGCAACGAGCCTCGGATTCAGCACAAAGAGCTGGGAGTGATTGGCATTCCCATCGTGGACCCGACACCATGGAAAAACCAAACAAAAACAGCTAAACACGCCAGTATTGGGCCTTCCGGCGAGGCCGCCTGATGGCGCAGTTACCACGCAGGATTGAGCAAGCATTGTTTATGACAGTTACCCACTAGAAACTGCGGCAATTTCTCAGCCGGAGCACGTCCCAAATGTTCAATATCGTAAATGGCGAATTGGTGGAGCTGTCAGAACAACAGTATGACACCGAAACTGTTCTGCAAGAGCTTCTGGAGAATCATCCAGACTTGATCCCAGGCAACCAGATTTCACCTACCCAACCACGTAAGTGGCTTCTGGTGCGACGCGAAATGGGCATCCCCGACTCTGCGGATTCATCAGATCGCTGGTCAATCGACCATGTGTTTTTGGATCAGGATGGCATACCGACTTTGGTTGAAGTCAAACGCAGTACGGATACACGAATCCGACGTGAAGTGGTCGGCCAAATGCTCGACTATGCCGCGAACGCCGTAGTTCATTGGCCAATTGAAAAGCTTCAGGCTGAGTTTGAAACAAGTTGTCGAGATGCGAATGTCTCACCCGAGGAAAAGCTGAGAGAGGTCCTCGGTAATACCGCCAGCGAATCAGATTTTTGGGCGAAAGTAAAAACCAACCTTCAAGCTGGGAAAGTACGCCTGCTTTTTATCGCGGATGACATCCCTTCAGAGCTTCGCAGAATCATTGAGTTCCTCAACGAGCAAATGGATCCCGCTGAAGTTCTAGGAGTTGAAATCAAGCAGTTTATTGGCGATGGCGTTCAATCTCTTGTCCCTCGGGTCATCGGACAAACCGCCGAGGCCGAAACAAGAAAAGGGAGACAAAGGCCCAAAAGGCAATGGGATGAGGCGTCATTTATGGCGGAGTTAAATTCGCAGCGTGGCGAAGAAGTGTGTAAGTATGTTACCAAGGTGTTGTCTTGGGCACAAATGCACAATGTACGACTGTGGTGGGGGCAAGGTGCTGTCGAGGGGTCGGTCTTCTTAATGCTGGACAATAAAAACGGTCCTCAGTACCTCTGTGTGTTGCTTACATCAGGAAAAATGCAAATACCATTCGGATGGATGAAAAAGTATTCGCCCTATGACTCCGCGGCGAGCAGGGGCCAGCTTCTGAAAAAACTTAATCAGATTGAAGGCGTATCGTTCCCTCCAGATGCGGTCGATAAGTGGCCTCGAGTAGATTTGAGTGGCCTGACTAAATCAGAGTCTGTTGATAGTTTTATTCGTGTTATGGAGTGGTCGGCCCAACTTATCAATTCCGCCCACTCATTGGATAGAAACGTCCCCAACAGCTAAAAAAAAGCCCGCCGTCCCCCGGAGGGGACGACAGACCTTCTGAACAACGGCTCCGACTGTTAGACCCGGATGGACCCGTCGTGGAGGCTGGTCGCCACCAGTACGCCAGTTGCGATCAAAAAAACCGTCCAGCTACCGGATATCGCTCCGAGCAGTCCGGCAATAATCAGTGCTCCGTGCACGTAGGAGCCGTTCAATTTCTGCTTGGCTGTCTTTCGCTTATGCATAGGCATTTAATCCTTGATTGGAATTGCCCCTCCACGCGTCGCACTGGCTGCGATAGCCGCAACCAGAGCACTGCATCGGATTCGGGGCGGGATAGAAATTGCCGGACTGAATAGCCGACCAGACGTTTTCAAAGACACGTTTGGTGCGGTCCAGCTTGCTCTCATCGAAACTCGCCTCGAGCAGCTGCACCTTCGGACTCTTTGCCTTGGTGATCACGGCGAACTGAAGTCGAACCTTCTTGCCAGGTACCAGACGGCGGACCAGATCCCCATACAGCAAGAGCTGCTCGGATTGATCTTCCGCCTGGTACTCATTCCACGCAGACCTGGACGTTTTGAAATCCTGCACCACGACCGCGTCATCGGTCTCCAGTAACAGGTCAACACGCCCCAGCAAGTCGGGAATATCGGCGGACAACTGGCCTCGAATCTCCTCCTCGACGCCAAAGATCGTTCCATCCTGTTTGGTCAGATCACTGGCAAGGAAAGCCTTCAGCATCCTGTCCGCAAGACTATGCAGAGAGTCGGCCGTTTCACTCTTGTTGAAGCGGACCTCCTGCTCCGCTCGATCTCGCCAGCTTTGCTGGTACACGTCCAACAGCTCATCCAGTGATGGCTCTCCTTCTCCTGCCAGCTGTTGACTGAAGTAAAACTCCACAGCGGCATGGATAGCACTGCCAAACACCAGACTCGATGCCACGCGGTCCTCCGACAGCCCGTCGATGTACCGAAAGCGGTACTTGAGCGGGCATCCCTGGAAAGTACGCACAGCCGAGTAGCTGAGGTAATCACGCGTCGGTGGAGGGGCGAGCGTAATCATGCTCTCACCCCAGCCACACCACGCTTGAGATCATCGATCAGAGAGCTGGCATCGCGAATCGAAAGATCCTCCGGCCGCTCCAAACCAAATCTCTCCAGCAGCAGATTCTTCGGGTCCACACGATTACGCCGAGCAATAGCGAAGATCGCACGCACCTGGCTCTGGGTTGCAGAGCTGCCATTCGGACGCCCCTGACTTCCGTTGCCATTGTGTGCCGATGATGGCGCGTTCATCGGTGGCTTGGCGGCACTCCCAGAATCGGCCTCACCAGGAAGATCCAGCTCCGCATTGATACTCTGGCGTGCTTGGCCGTAAAGAGCCCGTACACGCTCCTGAAACCGCTGCTGGTCGCTGACGATCCCAGAGTCGAGTTCGACTTCAAGATTGACACTGGCCCCCCGTGAGCCGTAGTTGGCCTCGCCGACTTTTCGACTGAGACCGATATTGAGTTTCACTGGCATGTGATCCTCCATTCCTTGTTAAGGTGACACAACAAAATCAGGCAGCAACGACCGTCGTTACTGCCTTGTCCTCATGGACCTGCGGCCTGGCAGGTTCATCAGGGACGTCTTCAAGCGAGAAACCGCGACGAGCGATTTCAGCGACAGTTTCTCCAAGCTGCTTTGCAACCTGGCGATTGAGTTCAGCCTGTTTCATGGCTTTGCTCCTTTTGATAGAGAGGCAAAGCGACCGCCCGAAGACGGTCGCCAACAAAGGTGACCGTCCCACGGCGGGACAGACGAAAAAGAAGAGTGGTCAGGCAGCAACCTGACAGACAGAGTCCATCAGCCCATGGAGGGCCTGAGACCGCCGAGGCAGCATTTCAAGCGAACGGGTCTTGAAGGATTCCGTGAACGCGTTGAACAACCGCCAGACACTACGACCGTTTTCGGTGAACTCATCGTGACTGGGTTCACGCCATTCCTTGACGACCAGCGGCAACTGGGTCACAGGAATGACGCGGCTATCGACAGCCCGGACCATGAGGTCATGAGCTGTGCGATCCTGAATCCGCTTTTGCTTATAGGCGTCGATCCGGTCAGCCTGCTGGGTTCGCATCTCAGAAAGACGCCCAACAGCCTGGGCCACGATGCCAGGCAAATCACGTTCGATAAAACGTGTATGCCTCCGCGTCAGTACGACTTCGCCAAAGAAACTCAAGTTGTCGCAGACAAGCACCTGGCTACCGAGAGCCAGCGACGCGGGAAACGTCTTGTCGTGACTGTTCCTGAGCCCCAGCACGAGGCTGTAGTCATCGGCATTGTGGCCATTCGCCAGCTCCATCAGCCCGAAGTACCTGGCACCGTCACCCCACAGGCCGTGAGCCTGATTCGTGACATGGAAACCTTGTCCCTCGATTGTCTGATCGACAAGTTCGAGCAATCGCTGGTGAGCGACCGGAACCCAGCTTCGGGTTCGCAGGGGAGTAGTGGCATTTGCAAGTTCATCACGAGTGATGTGCTTCCCGCCACAGTGCATCAGAAGATTCGCCATGAGTGATCCTCCAGTTGGACCGCTCCCCGTGAGGGAACGGTCATGAAAAAAACATAACCGCCCCCGCACACAGCGAAGACGCTACGAAAAAAGCCCCGCCTCCCAGTTACCTCATGGTGAGGTAGCCGGAAGACGGGGCTGTGAGCGGATTTTGGGGCTCAGGAAATGCTAAGCCGTCCGCTCAAGGAATAATAACACCAGATTGGACGGAATTTAGCAGTGCGGCGGACTCCGCCAGTTGGGAATCTCAGGATGTCGATGAGGCACCTTCTGCCCCGGTTTCGCCCGACTTACCAGGCCTGTGCCCGACAGCAGCGAGGGCATCTCGACGACCGATTAGAATTGCCAACTTAATTGACAGACGGAAAGCGTAAACGCATCTTGTTCCTCAGAGTTAAGTCTTAATCGTTCGAGGAGTTTCCATTATGGCTGCGTCTGGGATTCGTCTGCCGCGGGACATCGAGAAGTGGCTGATCTGGTTTGTGCTGGCGATGTCGATGTTCGTGTAGCCGCACATCTCCTGATCGCGTTGTTCATCAGAGCAGGCTCGGGTGTACTGTTTTCAATTTTCCGTGTCGCAGAATCACACGGATGGTGATCTGAATCGTGGCGGTGGCAACGCGACGTGTCAGTGTGTAGCGTTTCGTATGACGAACCACTGATCCGTCAGCACTGTTGAGCGGATGCGGTTTTGTATCACTGGGCTGCTGAATCAAGCGAACATTCAATTGGAGACAAGCAATGAGCGACGAAAAAGTATTGACGAATTCGATTGGGATGCCATTTAAGCCGCTGCCGGGTGGAACATTCAAGATGGGTTCCGATCCTGGTGATGAGCAGCTAGCAGATTGCGGCCCTGCACATGATGTGACTCTAACGGTAGCGTTCGAACTTGGCGTCTATCCAGTTACTCAGGATCAGTACGAGTCGGTAATGGGGGCAAATCCAAGCTTGTTCATAAACCCGAAGAATCCAGTAGAGCATGTCAAATGGAATGACGCCGTAGAATTCTGCCGCAGGCTGTCAGAGCTGCCCGAGGAAAAGCAGCTGTATGCGTATCGCCTGCCGACGGAGGCGGAATGGGAATATGCGTGTCGTGCCGGGACTACAACGGCGTTTAGTTGCGGTGACAGCTACTCAGACCTCGATGAGTACGCGTGGTATGAAGAGAACTCGGACTCCGAAACTCATCCTGTTGGCAAGAAGAAGCCAAACTCTTGGGGTTTCTACGATATGCATGGAAACGTGTGGGAATGGTGTTTGGACTGGCATGAAGATTACTCAAGCGACGCTGTGACGGAACGAACACCTCAATCGATACTGGCGGATCCGATGCGTTGGCCACGCCCCGATTGCACAGAGGGACGCATCTACCGTGGCGGTGACTACGACACCGGACCCGACGCGTTCGATGGCTGTCAGTCCGCATACCGTAGATGGGCTGAACCAGAGGATACAGTAGAAGACCCCATAGGGTTCCGTGTGGTACGCCGCTCCATCACGTAGGCACCGGAGGCGGCTCCGGTCAGGTAAAAGAGCGAAGTGTGAATGGCACGTTTCGTACGATCTCTAATAATTTCAATGAGGGTCACCAATGAGCGAAGACACAGTCCTGACCAAAGAGATTGCTGAGCAGTTCATTGCGGATGAGGATTCCGTGGACCTCAGCGAGTTCACGGCGATTGAAGATGAGGCGGCGGAGAGCCTCAGCAAGTACGACGGCTACCTCGACCTCTCTGGCCTGACAGAGCTGTCGGACGTGGCGGCGGAGAGTCTTAGCAAAAGGAAAGGGCTCAACCTCGATGGCCTGACGAGCCTGTCGGACGCAGCAGCAGAGTGCCTCTGTAATGGGAAGCTTCAGGAGATTTGTCTTGAGGGCGTCAGTAGCATCTCAGATGACGCCATTCTGCTTCTACATGATTCTTTCGAGTATGTTGGAGGAGAATTCGGTAGAGACGTTCGTGCCCCGACAACAATTCCCGATAATGCGAAGGATTTTCGTCTCGCGATGATCGTGGGTTGCGACGAGGCGACGGGATGTGGCTATCTGTCGGGCCCACTTGCCGGCGATCGAGCGGTTGGGCCATTGCTAGGTGAGCTGACACAGGCAGAAGCTGAGCGGTTGGTTTCTTTTGGAGCTGTCGAGGTATGTCTCGCTATTTGGTATTCCGTACACTCCTTGGAAGTCCTGAAGACCTTAAGCAGGGGGAAGTTTAAGGCAATTACCCTTCGGCTAGACGAGGTGACCGTAGAACTTGCTGAAGTGTTATCTGAGTTTCACGCCCAGACACTTGGGCTCGATGCACTGGGTATTAGCGACGACGCTGCGACAGTATTACTCCAGTGTAAATCTGAACTTAACGTTAATCTTAAACCTTTGACAGAAGATGTACGGGACATTCTGCGAGAAGTGCCATCGATGTCTCACTGGGGCCGAGTAACTGAACCCACAATTACTGCGGCTTGCAGTTTGTGTGGAACGATTGGTTCTTTTACGCTCGAAGAAGACTGGAAAAGAGCGGATGGTGAATGCTACGAGCTAAGCTACAAATGCCTTGAGCGAAACGAGTGGTTGGGCGAGCCAGTGCTTTGTGAAAACTGCAAGGAAGACGACAGCGACGAAGACTAATGTCCCTCTCCGACGACATCATCACCTACGAACTCTGCTTCCCGGGAGCCGTCACCGGCTCCACGGAAGTGGAGTGTCCACACTGCGCTGAGCTTCTAACCGTGCCCGTTGATGATCCGATGGGCGAAGAGTCGTACCAGTGCTGTGAGTGCAGCGGCGTGTTTGATGCGGATTGGGGTGAGGGAACAATTAGCCATTACCCGCAAGTAGACTGATCGGAGAACTGCCCTCGGCTCTTCCCGTCTTAATGTCTCACTCGCAGCCATCCTGCGTCGGGACTTCGGCGTCAGCCCGAACTGTGCCAGCAGGCTGCGGGAGTGATGATCAGGGTGGCTTTGCACGCACACAGCGAAGACGCTATGAAAAAAGCCCCGCCTTCCAATCACCTCGTGGTGAGGTAGCCGGAAGACGGGGCTCAGGAAAAGCTAAGCGTCCGCTGCATGAGATAATAACACGATTCAGCAGTTTTTTAGCTTGTGAATGTCGTAAAATGCACTTCACGGCGAATGCACCGAACGCCGAGAAGGATTAGCCCGCATGAATCAAAGACAAGTAGTTATTTACGCCCGAGTTTCTTCAGAGGAACAAGAGAAGGAAGGTTTCTCAATTCCCGCACAGTTGAAACTGTTGAAGGAATACGCCGCGAGCGAGGGCTATGAAATTGTCAGTGAGTTCATTGACGTTGAGACGGCCAAGAAATCTGGACGGACGAACTTCAACGAGATGGTTGGCCTGTTGCAGAAAGAGGCCAAATCCCGACGCGAGAATCGTTGCCGCACAATTCTGGTTGAGAAGACCGACCGACTGTATCGCAACTTCAAGGACTACGTGACGATTGATGATCTCAAAGTCGATCTACACTTCGTAAAAGAGGGACAAATCCTGTCTCCCGAATCGAATTCATCGGCCAAGTTCATGCATGGCATCAAAGTATTGATGGCTAAGAACTACGTCGATAATCTCGGGGAAGAGACTCGCAAAGGCATGCGAGAAAAAGCGGAGCAAGGAATCTGGCCGAGCAAGGCTCCAGCGGGCTATCGGAATATCCCTGGTCCACATGGGAAAAAGATCATTGAGGTCGATCCAGAGACCGGTCCGATTGTGCAGCGAATCTTTGAGAGGTACGGAAGTGGCCGATTTTCGATGAAAGAGATCGGCCAAATGGCCGTTGATGAGGGACTCGAACTCAAACGAGAGGGTAATTTCTCAGCGGTGATCCAGTACATGCTGAAGAATCCGATCTATGCAGGGTGGTTCATGTGGAAGGGCCGCCGTTACGAGGGAACCCATACGCCGCTGGTTACCAAAGAACTCTGGGACAAGGTTCAGGAATGTCGCGAGCAACGGCGGACTCGCAAAAGCCGTCGAGTGAAGCGAGATTTTGCCTTTGGCCGCATGATCACGTGTGGCCACTGTGGCTGCACACTGGTCGGTGAGATCAAGAAGGGCAAATACATCTATTACCGCTGCACCCACTACAAAACCGACTGCAACGAGCCCTACGTGCGAGAGGAAGTGCTTGAGAAAAAGTTCACGGACATCCTTCGGATACTTCGCTTTGACGAAGAAGTGCTGGAATGGATCCGCACCGCTCTGAAGGAAAGTCACGACGACGAGACTCGCTACCACCGAGAAGTCGTTGACAAGCTACAGAAGGAGTACAAGCGGCTTGAACAGCGTCTTGAGGCGATGTACGTCGACAAACTGGATGGGAAGATCGGCGAACGATTCTACGAGCAGAAGTCAGCCGAATGGCGTGAGGACCAGAAAGATATCCTACGACGCCTGGAGGAGCACCAGGACGCTTCACAGTCCTACATGGACGAAGGCATCGCTTTGATGGAGCTGGCCAATCGAGCTGCGGACCTGTTCGCCGAGCAATCGGCGAGTGAGAAACGCCGTCTTCTGGAATTCGTACTATCGAACTCGTTTTGGGCAGGTGGCGAACTGACGCCCGTGTTTCGCCAACCCTTTGACATGCTTGCGGATATGGCGACGGTCGGGGCACAAAAAATGGCTGCTGGATTGCTTACCAGCAGCCATCATCAAAAAGAGCTCCCCGAGTAGGACTCGAACCTACAACCTAGCGGTTAACAGCCGCTCGCTCTACCAATTGAGCTATCGGGGATCGATTGGCGACGGAAGATAAAAGACCGTCGCATCTGCATCAAGGATTTTCGGACTCACCTATCGCTTATGATGAGTGAAAGCTAGTGAAAATGACACTTTCTCACTTGAGGCTACTTTGGCAGCCTAGTCGTCATCTTCGTCGTCATCTTCGTCGTCTGTCCGCTTCTCCAGAGTGAGGCGGTTTCCGCTTTCGTTGTACTCGACAACGCTCATGAACGATCGCATTAACATAATGCCTCGTCCACCTGGTTTGTCAAGATTCTCATCGTCCGTAGGATCAGGAACGTCATCGATTGGAAAACCTTCACCCTGGTCTTCGATGACAACTCGGACGTGCTCTTCGTCGATCTCCCATTTGACGTTCACGACCTTATCCGGGTCCATCTTATTGCCGTGTTTGATAGCGTTAACCAACGCTTCCTCAAGAGCAAGGCGTACACCGAAGACATCGCGAGGTGCATAACCCCGTGATTCCATTCCGCCTACGATCTGTTCCTGGATTTCACGACCTTTGGCCGTGGCACTGGGGATCGTGACGTCAAACTCTTCGATGCTGGACATAGCTCAGTGATTCTGCCTTGCAGGACAACGCTTCTGGCCCGACCAAACTGGACGCGACAGAGTCGCCATCCGTTACATGCCTTCGAGAGCCTGTTCCAGGTTATCACGCATATCGAAGAGCTTATTGAGCTTCGTAATTGCGAAGACTTCGTAAATGTCTGGCCGGACGGTGCAGAGCCGAAGCTTGCCCTTTGCGGCTTTGACTTTCTTGTCCATCGTGATCAGTTTGCCGAGAGCGGCGCTAGACAGATACTCAACGTTGGAGAAGTCGAGAATGATCTTCGAACGGCCGTCATCTTCGACCAGGCTGAAAAGCTGGTTTCCGATGATCTGAATGTTGCCTTCGTCGAGAATCTTCTTGTCAACGAATTTGGCAATCGTGACGTCACCAGATTCCTCAATGTCCAACCGGCGATGACCTGCTGACATGTTGCATTTCCAGTTAAGTTCGAACAGTGACAATAAGAACGGTGCGACAGGAACGATTCTCATCAGCATAATTCTGGCAACCTATCGCCAAAACACGGCTCTGGAGAGCTGTTGTTTTCCCGCGGCCCGCAGACAGTGATTATGCAGAAACCCTACTTCTTTTAAAGTTATGGGGTCTGGACAATTTCGCTGATAATGGGGTTCCCAATCCCGTAAGTCAAGCAACTCGCAATGCCGGAAGATGTTTCAGTAAAAGCATTTTTGCCCCGTCAAAAGTGCGTGAAACGCGACGATTAGAGCGTTTTCGCAAGATACGATGTGAGCCAGATAATGAACCCGACACATCCCCATGCAACAGCAAAGCCGCCAAGTCCAACCAGTGTGGGCTTTGGAAGCTCAATGTCAGGATGGGCAAACATCGTTGGATTCTGTAGTGCAGGGTTTTCAGGCAGCGTGCAGGGCGATGACACTTCTTCGCCGGGTGTCACAGGAGTGTGAATGAGCGAGAAGAACCGGTCGAGTTGTCCTTTGGACTGCCGCGAGGTTAACAGGCTGGCAAGCAATCCCACGACGACGCCAGTGCCAATGTACGCAAGGTTGACCCACGCACTGCCCATGCCAGTCAACTCCTGGGTGGCGATTCCCCCTTCGGAAACCACTTCCTTAAACAGGAACATTGACTCTGGAAGCCCCGCATTAAACAGCCAGTCCGCATGGTTCGCGACAAACCACCAGGCTGCTACTGCGGAGAGCGTTGACGCCCAGACGGACACGGCATTCCAGCGTCTCCAGACGATGCCGAACCAGAAGCTGATACCGATAGCTGCCGGTGTCTGGATAATAATTTTGAGAGCATGAATCACGTCCTCGAACCCTGTCTGCAGGACGATGGCAGCGAACACAATACCCAGACCGGCCAACCGACCGGCCCACAGGTAGTGACGATCCGATGCATTTTTTCGGATGAACCGGCGGTAAATATTTTCGGTAAACAGTCCGCTACCGACAATCATCTGGGCGTCACTGGTACTCATAACAGCAGCCAGGAGGGAAGCCAGTAACAGTCCTACGAGCCCCGGTGCGATTGTCGGAAGAATTTCATAAGCGGCTCGACCGAACAGGTCATCGGAGAATTCCCGACTGAAGTCCACATCGAACAAAGCGTTGCCAGGAGTCAGTCGAGCGAGCTCTTCTGGGGGTAGCGGGCTAAGGTCCGGGGTGAGGTACCAGACGATGCAGGCCAGTCCTGTAAATGTCCATGCGATCGTGCAGAATCGTTTGAGGAAATTACCAACGGTGAATCCAAAACGTCCTTCAAATTCTGTCTTGCCGGCACCGCAGACTCCCATAATGTGAGGCTGTACGACAATCCCAGTGAGTGCAGTCAGAGAAAGCATGACCACAAAGAATATAGAGATCTGCTCTTTACCAAGCTGAGCTGCAATGTCAGCGCTGGCGACCATATTGAACATCCCGGCCTTAACTTCGCCATAGTCGTGTAGATGGCCGAACCCTCCGATCTTCTGAAACACAAACGGTAACAAGAGGAACGAGAACGCGATGGTGAGCACGCCCTGAATGAAGTCCGTGATGATCGCCGCTCCCAACCCACCTGCCATGCCGTAGGTAACAAACAGGACGGTCATGGCAAGGATGGCATATTCGTAGCCAACGATTCGTCGAGTGGTCCACTCCATTTCCTGCGTGTCGGGATTCTCAGCACGTACCGGAACCTGCACGTTCCACACCGTGGCAACTCGATCAAGTTCTCCACCGGTCAGTGCATTGACCATCTTGCCACTTGAAAATAACCCAGCAGCGATGAAGACAATCGCCATGATGATTCCGTAGATCGTGTACAGCGTGGCCGTGCCTGTGTTGTAGCGATGCTCGAAAAAATCGGCGGTCGTCAAAGCTCGCATTCGACGCATGACCGGCGCGACAATCCAGTAAAACGGAGTCGCCCACAGCCAGAGAAACTGCCACCAGATGCCCGCCAGACCGACTCGCCAGGTTCCAGCAACGACGCTGATCGCCTGCTCCGAGCTTGTCCCTGCTCCAAATGCAAAGAACATCATGAAGACTTTGCCGAAGCGGCGGCCGCCCATAAAGAAGTCGGACATGTCCTTAACCTTCTTCAGCGACCACCACCCAATCGCCACGATCAGGATGAAGTAGGCAGCAAGGACGGCCCAGTCGAGCCAGTGCATTCCGAGAAGATTATTTCCAGCGGGAGCGGCGGCAAGGAACATGGGGCGAGCTCGGCTATCGAGGCGGATGGCGGGACTATAAGAACGGCATTTAAAGCGTAAGCAAGCTTCGATCCGTTAGAAAGCGACCGGTGCCTCGGCCTGAAATTTTGCAGCGAAAAGCTCGCCTTACAGCGACGGCAGCCAGGAGCAGTAGTACATGGCTCGCGGGACGGTCGATTCCATGGCCTTCTGCCAGAAGACTTCTGGATCGCGGGCTTCGACATTGCCCAGCAGAATGTCCAGGACGGTTGGCGTGAAGGTGTACTTGACGACGCGGACCTTGCTCAGGCCGAGGTCTTCCTGCAGTTTGTCGACGACTTCATCGTCGAATGCGATTTCGTCGATCAGGCCGTTCTCCAATGCCTGATTCGCTGTGAAGACCTGACCGGTTGCCAGCTTTGTGCGAACAGTTTCCTCGTCGAGACCTTTGCGGCCTTCGGCGACGATCTCCACGAAGCGATCGAACGAGTCATCCATGATCGCTCCCCACAATTCTCGATCAGCCTCTGACAGAGGCTTGAGCATATTGAGAGAATCTTTGAAAGGGCCCGTCGTAAGCGAGTCTGACTTCACTCCGAACTTCTCCGCCATCGCTGACAGGTCGTAACGCGGAATTATGACGCCGATGGAGCCCGTCCAGGTCGTAGGTTCGGCAAAGATCTTTCCGTTCTCGCCAGCTCCCATCGCGATATAAACGCCACCGGATGCTGCGATTCTTTTCATGGCGACGTAAACAGGTTTCTCTGCACTGAGCTGTTTCAGTCGGTGATAAATCTGATGGCTGTCCGCGACCAGTCCGCCGGGACTGTCAACAACCAGAACGACTCCTTTGACGTTGTCGTCGTCGCGAGCCTCTTCAACCATCCCGATGATCCGCTCGGTGAACGGAGGCATGATCGTTCCGTTAGCCTCGATGATCACGATTCGGTCCGTGGCCGCTTCGTCTCCTGAGACAAACTTTTCCAGTGTTCCTGTGTCGACGTCCGCGTTGGACGAAATCAGTGCGAAGTTAATAAACACAGAAAGCAGCAGAAACGAGAATAGTAGCCTCGTGAACCACGCCTTAAAGAATCCGCCCCCCTGCGGCGGGACGTTCACGATTATCTGAGGCTGATTCGAGTCGATGTTCGGTCCGTTAGTGCTCATAGTTGATGCTTTGCCTGTTTCGCGATCGAACGCTTAACTCAAAAGTCAGGATGGGCATCGCCCACCAGTGTTACTGCCTGTTCAGCGTGCGGTTGCCCACGCGCACGTCGAGTCTGCCGACACAGTATGGAACGCTCTTAAGCCATGCCGCGGTTTTTCAATTCGGTCATGACCGACTGGACGATCTTTCCAATTTCCTGCGAGTTGAGACCACCGTCAGTAAGAGCGTCACCTGCTCGGCAACCTCCCACAGGTTCGTCGCTAAAGCCTTGTCCCGCCAGCATGCACTGCAGGCTTCGGCTGAGAAGTTCAAGATCTGTTACCTGGTTGTCAGACTGAGGCTGCCGTCCAGGTCCCATATTGAATCCGCGAAGCTCGACCGCCGCGCGGAACCCGTTGGGGAATTCGGCCTGGTAAAGCATCGTGTCGAACAGTTGGACGAGGTCGTACTGAATCTGACGCGCGTCGTCGATCTGACCAGAGACGGTCAGGTCGTAGAGTTTTCGCGTGAGTTCCGGGACGACGCCCGAACTGGCATTTGTTCCTCCGTCGCAGCCGACAAGAATCATCGGCATTAGAGCCGCGTCCCAACCGGTCAGGAATGAGAACTCCGGGCGGTTCGGCCGCACAGCCTGGATCATGCGGATCATGTGCGGGATTTCGCCGGACGAATCTTTGATGGCGACGATCTTTTCACACTCTTCCGAAAGTCGCTGGACAGTCGGCAGGTCGATCGGCGATGCAAACATCGGGATATTATATAGAGTGACGTCGACCGGAGTGTTTCGGCCGATCTCTCGGAAGTATGCGTAAACCGAATCCGGACTCAGCTTGTAGTAGAAGGGGGCGACGATTGCGACGGCCCGCACGCCTAGCTCGTGGTAATACTCGCACGCCTTAATTGTCTCTTTGACGTTGGCTTCGGCGGCTCCGGCCAGAACGGGCACTCGGCCACGGTTCTGGTCGCAGACGATCTCGATGATTCGGCGACGCTCTTCGACGGTGAAGCGAGTGAATTCGCCGGTCGAGCCGTTCGGGTAAAGACCGTGCACGCCGCGGTCGATCAGCCAGTCAACGTAACGCCGAAGTTCGGGCTCGTTGATTTCTCCGGCTGAGTCAATCGGGACGAGGTTTGGAGTGAAAATTCCCTGAAGGCGTTCCTGAGGCATGGCTGGCGATCACTAAAAGCAGAGGTCAGAATTCAGAAGGTGAACGTCGGAGCGTCTTCGCTCTGCCGGGAAAACTGGCAAAGCCGATAGATTGCACCGGTTAGGAAGGCTACTTTCTCAGCATACCACCTTCCGACCGAGCGTCCATTAACTGGCAGCGGATCAATACGAAGTGGCAGGTTACGCGGGCCGTTCGTATCGGCTGAGCCGCTTTCCACGAGCAAAGACGGTCATTATTCAGCGTTGGTTGACGGTGTTCGGGCGGTTTTCGTACGATCCACTTTCAGCTTTTCAGTGTATAGAATCTCTGTACGCGCAGGAATGCCGTAACTACTCCAGCAGTGCTGGTTTACGACAGTTTCCGAGTCGTTTGATCGTCGAGCTGGCAACGGGCTGCAGGCCCGGTTCTCTCGACGAGAGACTCTCACCCCGCAGATACTTCGAGTTAATCATGGCCGTTCCCAAGAGAAAAATCTCCAAATCACGCACTCGCAGCCGCAAGGCACAGTGGAATCTGAAGGCTCCGCAACTCGGCAAATGCCAGAACTGCGGCAATCGCATGCCGACTCATGTCGTGTGCCCGCAATGTGGCCATTACATGGGACGTCCGCTTGTGGACGTCGGGGAATAACATCTGATGCGGATCGCTCTGGATGCGATGGGGGGCGACAATGGCCCCGCACCGAATGTGAAGGGAGCCATCGCCGCTCTGCAGGAACTCCCCGACATCGAGGTTGTTCTTGTCGGCGACGTGCCCCTGCTGGAGCAGCACGTTGCTGAGGAACATTTTTCCGACAATCGTCTGACGCTGGAACAGTCCGACGGCTTTGTCGAAATGCACGAAAAGCCGGCTGAGACGCTGAGATCAAAACCGAACTCGTCGATCGCTGTCTGCTGGAAAATGATGGCCGCTCGCTCGGTCGACGCATTAGTGAGCGCAGGTAACACCGGCGCCGTAGTTGCCTCGGGTCTTCGCACTCGCCTGTTTCTGAAAGGTGTGAAGCGACCTGGCATCGCCGTCACACTGCCAACACTCAAGGGTCGCTCGATTCTACTCGACGTAGGAGCGAACCCTGCAGCTCGCCCGGAACATCTTTATCAATACGGCGTCATGGGGATAATTTATGCCAAGGAGATCCTTGGTATCGCCAATCCCAGCGTCGGACTGATGAACATTGGCAGCGAAGAAGGCAAGGGCAACGAACTTTACAAAGACACTCACACACTGCTTTCGAAAAGCCGACTGCAGAGTCGCTATGTTGGAAACGTCGAAGGCCGAGGCCTTTATCAAGGCCAGGCGGACGTTCTTATCTGCGAAGGCTTTGTCGGCAATGTCGTGCTGAAGGTCAGCGAAGGCATGGCCGACTTTCTGTTCAAAGCGATCACGCCGGCCGTCGTCGGCGCTCTGGACGAAGAACGCGACGTTGCGAAGCGAGCTTTCCAGCAAATCGAGCGGCAGTATCAGTACAGCGAGCAAGGCGGTGCTCCGCTGCTGGGAATCGACGGAGCGTGCGTCATCTGTCATGGTTCGAGCGACGCTCGAGCGATACAGAACGCGATCAAGTCGTCAACTAAGCTAATGAACCGCGATATTAACGGGCAGATCACGGCTGACCTGTCCGAAAAAATGGTCGCCGCAGAGATCGGCTGACCGCGACCGGCGGATCAAGCAATTGCTGCCGGATCAGACAGCGATCCTCGAATTGTCTCCCCACGGACGGTGACGACGATTCTTCAAGTACTCTTCGACTGGCAACCGAAACATTTGAAGGTCAGTGCGAACTTCCGGAGCATCCCGCGCCGGACAATTGGAGAAAACAATGACAACTGCATTTATTTTTCCTGGCCAGGGTGCTCAGCACGTCGGCATGGCAAAGACCATCGTCGAAAACCACTCGGCCGCCAAAGAACTCTTTGAACGAGCGAACGAAGTCCTCGGTCTGGACCTGGCAAAGCTTTGCTTCGAGGGTCCGCAGGACGAACTCGATAAAACAGACTTCAGCCAACCAGCCCTCTTCGTGTGCAGTTTCGCCGCGCTGGAGATCCTGAAGGCAGAGCAACCGGATGTCGTCGAGCAATGCTCAATGGCCGCCGGCCTTAGCCTCGGCGAGTACACCGCTTTGACCTTCGCCGGAGCGATCTCGTTCGAAGACGGTCTGAAGATCGTCCGCAAACGCGGACAGGCCATGCAGGCCGCGGCTGACGCCGCTCCTTCCGGTATGGTCAGTGCGTTGCTGCTTAACGATGAGCAGGTTGACGACGTTGTCACCAAAGCGACTGAAGCTGGCGGCATCTGGGTTGCCAATCGCCTTTGCCCAGGAAACACCGTCTTGTCGGGTGACACTGCAGCCTGCGGGCGAGCGGGCATCCTGATCGAAGAAGCCGGCGGACGACCGATCCCGTTGTCAGTCGCTGGAGCGTTTCACACTGAATTCATGCAACCAGCTGTCGATCAGCTTGCTGAAGTGCTTGAAATGGTCGAAATCACCGCTCCACGAATCCCGGTCATTTCGAACGTCGACGCCGAGCCGCACAGCGATCCGGCTGAAATTCGATCCATCCTCGTTCAACAGGTCGTCAACCCGGTCCTGTGGGAAAAATGTATCCGCCGTATGCTGGACGACGGAGCCGACCACTTCTACGAAATTGGTCCAGGCAAAATCCTGAAGGGTCTGATGAAACGAATCGCCCGCAAAGTCCCGTGCGACGTGATTAACGACTCACCGTAGGGTGGGCACTGCCCACCAGATAATCGATTTGATGGGCAATACTCACCCTGCAAACCAGAAGTGAACTACAAACGCGGACCTCTGTCCTATCGCAGGCGGGACGTTCTTCCTGTTATGAAGAGCGGCAACCTGAATTTACTTAGCTCTTAAAACTGAAGGTGAAGGCCGTGTTTGAGACAGTTGCCGTAATCGGTGCTACGGGTGCCGTTGGAAGCATCATTCTTGATCTGCTGGAGAAGCGAGACTTCCCGGCAAAACAGTTTCGATTACTCGCGTCAGCTAGAACGGCCGGCACAAAGATCACACTTAAAGGTCAGGAGATCACGGTCGAAGAATTGACCACCACGTCCTTCGAAGGCATCGACCTGGTCATCGCCAGCACCCCCGACGACACCGCCGCCGAGTACCTTCCACACGCGATCAAAGCCGGTTGCAAGGTGATCGACGAATCCGGCTACTGGCGTATGAACCCGGAAGTCGCTCTGGTCGTGCCGGAGATCAATCCGGAAGACGCAATCAAGGCCAGAGGCATCATCGCCAGTCCGAACTGCTCGACGACTCAAATGGTGGTCGCCCTGAAGCCGCTACACGACGCGGCCAAAGTGAAACGAGTCATCGTCTCCACCTACCAGGCAACCAGCGGCGCAGGCCTGCAGGGCAATCGAGATCTGGAAGCTGGCTCAAAAGCGCATCTGTCCGGCGAAAAATATGACTACCAGGCATTCGCCTACCCGATCGCTTTCAACGCGATTCCACAAATCGGCGGCCACAAAGAAGACGGCTACACCAGCGAAGAGATGAAGATGGTCTACGAGACTCGCAAGATTCTCGCCGACGAGTCCATCCTCGTTAATCCAACCTGCGTTCGAATTCCCGTCGCCAACTGTCACAGCGAAGTTATCACAGTCGAGACCGAACGACCAGTTTCTCCGGAAGAAGCCCGCGAGTTGTTTTCCAACTTCCCCGGCATCACTGTCGTCGACGACCTCAACGAGAAGCAGTACCCGATGCCCAGCACCTGCGCCGGCAGCGACGAAGTCTTCATTGGCCGAATCCGCAAAGACATCTCGAACCCGAACGGCTTGAACTTCTGGTGCGTAAGCGACAACCTGCGAAAAGGTGCGGCAACCAACGCCGTACAGATCGCAGAACTTCTTTCCAGACAGTTGTCCTGATCGCTCAAACCAGCTACTTCCCTACTCCGGGAAATCGAAGTCGCCATGTGGAACATTATCATCGGAATCGTGTTCATCGTCGGTGGCCTCAGCGGCCAGTTGGCTTTACGAGGTTTCGACAGCCCCACAGGCCTCGCCGCGTTTGGTGGGGCTCTGATCGTTTGGGGGCTCGTACAGTCAGTACGAGCAAATAATGCTCAATAGTTTGTTCACAAACCGTTATTTCCTCGCAGGCGGGAAGTCAGTCGGAGTGCATGTAACTGGTTGCCACCTTCGCGAACATGACGTGATCTCTAATAACCAGAACAATGAAAATAGCAGGTAACGCTATGAACGCATTTCAATACCGCGACGGAGAACTATTCTGCGAGGACGTCGCCGTTGCCCCGTTGGCCGAAGAGTTTGGTACTCCGCTGTGGATTTACTCGAAGGCTCAGTTGCTGCATCAGCTTGGGCAGATTCAGGAAGCATTTGCCGACGTTGAGCCGGTGATCTGCTACTCGGTTAAAGCCAACTCGAACCTGACGCTTCTACGAACGATGAATGAAGCAGGTGCAAGCTTCGACGTCGTTTCCGGCGGAGAACTCTTTCGAGTCAAACAGGCCGGCGCTGACACGACGCGAGTCGTCTTTGCAGGGGTCGGCAAGACCGACGACGAAATCCGGTTCGCCCTTGAATGTGACATCCTGAAGTTTGACGTTGAGAGCGAAGCCGAACTCGATGCTATTTCAGCCGTCGCCTCGTCGATGGGCAAAGTCGGTCGAGTTGCCTTGCGACTGAACCCGGACATCGACGCGAAGACTCATGAGAAGACAACAACCGGGAAGAAGGGCAACAAGTTCGGCATGGACATTGAACGTGCCGGACAGCTCGCAGACAAAGTTCTGGCAGATCCAAATCTGCAACTCAGCGGAATCCATATGCATCTTGGATCGCCGATCCACTCGACGGAGCCTTACGAACGTGCCGCTCAGAAAGCGATCGAGATCGTTCGTGAGTACCGTTCCAAAGGCCACGACATCAGTTGGATCAACCTCGGCGGCGGATTCGCCATCAGCTACCGACACGAAGAAGGTTTGTCGGCCGCTGAATATGCAAAGGTCATCGTTCCGGCCGTCAAAGAAGCCGAGTGCCGACTCGCTCTGGAGCCAGGTCGGTTCATTGCAGGTAACTCAGGTGTACTGATCAGCAAAGTTATATTCACGAAGCGTGAAGGTGGCAAGCTGTTTTACATTCAGGATGGCGGCATGAACGACCTCGTCCGACCAGCCATGTACGATGGCTTTCACCGAGTGTGGCCAGTCAAGCCGGCCGTCCAAATGCCTGCCGACGCCGAGTCTCAACCCGAAGGCACTGAAGCGGCAGACGTCGTTGGCCCAATTTGCGAATCATGCGACTACCTCGCGAAAGACCGCTTCCTTCCGCCGATGGAACGCGGCGACTTACTCTGCACCTACAGCGCAGGGGCGTACGGCACGGTCATGAGCAGCAACTACAACTCGCGACCGCGTGGCACGGAAATCATGGTCGACGGCGACTCGTACCGCATCGTTCGTCGCAAGGAAAACTACGAGGATCTGGTCAGGCACGAACTGGTCGACTAAAGTCATCCCGCTCTGTTGTTCTTTCAATGCCGAGCTCGTCGAAACTTTCTGCGGTTTCCCGCCGGTTGCCACTGGTTTCCATGCACTCTGCTTTTTTATTTCGTATTACACTTCGGAAATCAATCATGTCAACGACTGAGAATCCGACCTTTGAAGCACGAACGCCGATTGCTCGCGAAGACTTGAAAGCCGACGAAAACCTCTGCGAATACTGCACGGCAAAATGTTGTCGCTACTATGCCTTCCCGATTGACACTCCGAAAAAGTGGAAGGATTTTGACTACATGCGGTGGTACCTGCTGCACGGCAAAGCGGCGATTTTCGTCGAAGAAGGCACGTGGTACATCATGGTCTACGCCGACTGTCAGCATCTGCTGCCGAACAATGGCTGCGGCACTTATGAGACTCGGCCGCAAATTTGCCGCGAATACACAACCAAAGACTGCGAGTACGACAACGATTCTGGCTACGATCAACTCTTCGAATCTCCCGAGCAGATTGAAGAGTACGCCGAAGCGAAGCTGCCTCTGAAGAAACGGTCTCCGTGGTCGCGCGAGCGGGCCATAAGCCTCAACCTTCCGGTTATCAGCGGGTAACGCCATGTGGTTCACCGAAGACGCCTGGTCGCCGATCATTCTCTGCACAGTCATCGCGGCCATCGTTTTCATCACCTTCATGACCACTCAACGAGCAAGATTTCTTATTGCGTTGCCATTGTTGCTGCTTGCGGCGATCACAATTTACTTCGTCGAAATTGCCATCGTCACGGACGGCGAACAGGTCGAGAAGAACCTGCACGATCTTGTCGATACGTTTGTTGAAGAGTCGCACCAGTTTGGATCTGGCTCGAGCGTGATCCCGGAGCAGGCTCGGTGTAAGTCGTTCTTTGCCGAAACCAACACTGTTGACCGAACTCGCGTCGTGGCCGCTTTGATGTTCGTCCAGGTCGAAGGCAACATTCGTGTAACGGATGTTAAGATTCAATTGACGAATCAAGACACGATGGCGGTCACTCATTTTCGGGCGAACGCAACGTTCTCGACAGATTCAAATTCTGGACATCATCCATCCCGCTGGGAGATGACCTGGCAGAAGCAGGCTGGCGAGTGGAAGATCACTCGCACAAAGATGCTGAATGTCGTCAACGGTCAGGAAATGCAGGTACTCGGAGTCGACCGGTAAAATCGTACGGAGTGTTTGATGACGATAGACTTTCAGAATGCAGGGATTCCTGCCGCAGTTGACTCCACTGGCGTGTCCCCCGTGACGGCCATCGCCTTTACAGAGGGGCCGGCGGCGGCCGCAGACGGAACGGTCTACTTCAGCGATATCGCCAACAACCGAATCATGACATTTGATTCGGTCGCCGGCACGACCAGCGTCTTTCGAGAACCCAGCGGCCGGGCGAACGGCTTACTGTTTGATCCTCAGGGGCGACTCCTCGCATGCGAAGGTAACGAGTTCGGCGACAACGATGGAAATCGAAGGATCACTCGTACTGACCTGATGACAGGCGAAGTTGAAGTCCTGACCGACAATTTCGAAGGAAAGAAGTACAACGCCCCCAACGACATTGCTGCATGCAGCAACGGTCAGATTTTCTTCACCGATCCGTGCTACGGCGACCGTGCGACGATGGAATTGAACCATGACTCGGTGTTCCGAATCGACGCCGATGGCTCCGTTTCGAAAGTCATCACTCAACCAGAGATTCAGCGTCCCAACGGAATCGCTCTGAGTCCGGATGAGAGAACGCTTTATCTGGTCGATAGCTGTCCGATCGTCGGTGGCAATAGAAAGATCTGGAAGTTTGATCTGTCATCCGAGGGCGAAGTCTGTAACCAGCAGGTCGTCATCGACTTCGCGCCGGGGCGAGGCGGCGACGGGATGGCTATCGCTCAGAATGGCGATCTTTACATCGCCGCCGGAATCGCTCGACCGCGAGGTCCGCACGAAGCGACAACCGTTCCGGCCGGTATTTGGATTGTCACATCCGATGGAGACGTCAAAGGACGGATCCCAGTCCCTGAAGATGTTCTGACCAACGTGACGTTCGGCGGCGGTGACCTTCAGACTCTTTACATCGCCGCCGGCAAGACACTGTTTTCAATCCGTGTCAATACGCCAGGCTTCGTCGTTCATCGCCGCAACTGACTTGAGGTCTACCGTCTACCATGCCAGCGTCAAAGAAGCCCGTCCAGAAAAAAGCACGGTCAAAGAAGTCAGCAATCGCCCCGGCAGAAAAGTCAGCGGCTGATTGCTTTGCTGAAGAATGCTCCGAGTTGAATTGCGGGACTATTCTCGCTGATCCTCCGTGGCAGTTCACCAATCGAACCGGCAAAGTCGCTCCCGAACACGGCCGTCTGACTCGTTATCCGACGCTGAAGCTCGACGATGTAAAAGCGATTCCCCTACACCTCGCCGCCGCAGAGAAGAGCCATCTTTACCTGTGGGTTCCAAATGCTCTGCTCGCGGAAGGTCTCGCCGTCATGGAAGCCTGGGGATTCACCTACAAGTCAAACCTCGTCTGGCACAAAGTTCGGAAAGACGGAGAACCAGACGGCCGCGGCGTCGGCTTCTACTTTCGCAATACGACCGAACTTGTCCTGTTCGGTGTGCGAGGCTCAATGAGAACGCTCGCTCCCGGACGTCGCCAGGTAAACATCATCAAGTCGCGAAAACGCGAACACTCTCGAAAGCCCGACGAGCTCTATCAGGTTATCGAAGACTGCAGCCCCGGCCCGTACCTTGAACTCTTCGCCCGCGGCGCATTCAGCCCGAACTGGAATGTCTGGGGCAATCAGTCCGACGACTACGAACCCGACTGGCCCACCTACGCAAACCACAGCCAGGCTCGCAAAACCGCAACCGAATAGTCGCCCTGCGGCCACAAAGTCTACGGCTCTAGTTCGCACCTTCGGCCTAGTACATGTTCTAAAGTGACGGGATCCGTACATTTCGGTCTTAGTTAGCGGGATTTTTCTGTCGTGTAAAGGTGAGCATTCTAGCCTTACTTTTTGGATTTTGCCGATTTTCCGGCCTCGATTGCTCGGATTCGCTGCGGCAGTGACCCCATCTTTGCCGAATTAACTGATCAGGACATGTAGCGGAATCGCTACAACCGGTCCGGTTACGCAGCATCCGAGAGAACTCGAAGTTCGGAAACAAGGCGACCTGCGATGTTGAACGCACGGCCGACAACTCGAACCAGTCTTCAGTGCCTGATCCTTAGCGCGTGTGTGACAGTCGGACTGTCGCTCGAAGCTCGAGGTCAGGAACTTCTGGACTTCGCAGACAATGCGTCCATGTCCGGAGTAGCCTCCGGCTCTCCGTTGGATCGACTTCCGAATATACTTGGAGACTTCTTCCAGTCTACGGGTCAGCAGAACGCAACGTTCCGTCCTGAAGCAACCGCTCCTGCAACTGCCTCGGGCGCCGGAGTTGGGTTGGGAGCGGGAACCAGCCCCGTCGTGCTCGATGCCGCCAGCAATCGATTCGTCTACATCGACGGAAGTAACAACCTGCTCGTGCCGGGAAATGTCGGACTTGGTACAGAATTCGTTTTCTTCCGAGCGGTCGGCGGCGGTCTCTTATCTGAAACAACGAACGCCGACGGAGTTACTGGCTTCTTTGGACTCGAACGAGTTTCAATCGACAGCACATCCGGAGTTCAGACGGTCACCAGTTCGGTCGACATTCTGAGCGGAACAACACCAGCGACTGTCACGGACCCAGTCAGCGGCACACCGTTCTCGGCGACTCCAGCCAGCGCAACACTATCCGCTGCGTCAGGAACAACGACAACCCCATCGCTCGGCAACGTTGGGCTGCTGAAGATGGCATCTGGCGGCAGTCCGATTCCACGAGACCGCTTCTTCTTCAACTACAACTATTTCGAATCCGTTCCTCTGGCCAACACGGCGAGTGTCAACCAGTTCGTGCCTGGTTTCGAGAAGACATTTATGAGCGGTCTGATGTCCGTTGAAGCGAGGTTCCCTTTTGCGGCAACTCTCGACAACGACGTGACCGTCAATGGCTCAACTGGAACCAGCACCGGGCAGATTGGCGACATATCGGTCGCACTGAAGAGCATCTTCTCCCACGGCGACAACTGGTTGATGAGCGGCGGCCTTCAACTGGTCCTTCCAACCGCAGAAGACCTCTCGTACAGTATTACCGACGGAGCCTCAAAACGAGAGTTCATTCGCATCGAGAACGAAGCCGTCCACATCATGCCATTCCTGGGAGTATCGTACATCGCCGATGGCGGGCTGTTCCTGCAGGGCTTCTTCCAGATCGATGTCGATGCGAACGGAATGCCAGTCTTCGCAAACTCAAGCCCGTTTGGCTCGGGAACGATGTCTCAGGTCGGCAGCCTGAACGCAGCCACCATGATGTATCTCGATATGAGCGCCGGCTACTGGCTCGTTCAGGAACCTGCAGACTCAACGTCAACACTGACGGCCATCATGCCACTGCTGGAACTTCACCTCAGCCGATCATTAAATGATTCTGAATCGATCAACTTCTCACCACTCGGATCGATTGGACGTGAAGACGACTTTCAGCTGTTGAACACGACCTTCGGAATGGTGTTCGAGTTTCAGCACAACACAACGATCTCTGCCGGTTACGCAACCGCGATTCCCGGCGGCAAGGACGACGACTTCGAGGGCGAATTCCGTCTGCACATGTCACACCGGTTCGGGGCGAACTGACACTTGAAGTCGCGGGCAGACAACAAATTCACGGATGAAACCACCGAGGCAACGGCGATGCCTGATTCGTCTCGGAAGAATTGTGGCGAGGGATTGCAATGAGCTTCGGTCATTGGTTGGCAGCGTTTACCAGGAAAGTTCCCGCACGATCACGCAATCGTCGTTCGTCCGGGAAACAGCGGCGACCTGCATCGCCAGCCACTATTGCGAGTGAAAATCTGGAGAGCCGCATTCTGCTGGCGGCTGCCTCAGTTACAGGAACAACTCTCAACATTGTCGACTCTGCTTCCGAGGCGAATGACGTCACGCTATCAGTTTCCGGTGGAGACCTGATTGTTAACGATTCTGCCAATGCGCTGATGGCCGGTGCGGGCACGACACAGGTCGATGCGAATACGATTTCTGTTCCGTTGGCATCAGTTGATACCGCAGCATTTTCGCTCGGCGGAAATGACGACTCACTGACCGTCGACTTTCAGAATGGGAGCCCCACGCTGACGGGCGGAATTACATACGACGGTGGAGCCGGCCGCGATGTTCAGGTGGTCAACTTCGGCGACCTTGCTGGCGAAGGCGACATGGTCACCGTGACCGACGGAGGTGCCGGACGCGTGACTGTAGCACGAGCCGCCGGAATTCTACTCGGAGCCTTCTCGCTGGATATTGGAACGGTTGAGAGCATCGAGTTAGAACTGTTCTCCGGTGACGACATTGTGGATGCTTCAGCTTCTCCGGTTGGACTGACAATCAACGGAGGCGACGGTGCTGACAGCCTGACCGGATCAGCGTTTGACGACTTCGTAAATGGCGACGGTGGAGACGACACTCTGGCCGGACTGGACGGAGTTGACGCCATCAGCGGCGGTCTGGGCGCAGACACGATTCGCGGCGACGACTCAGCTTCTGCAACGGGCGGAGCAGACACGATCGTTGGCGGAGTTGCAAACCCGGTCGTGACGTTTCAGACAAACTTTGGTGATATCCCAATCGAACTGTTTGCCGACCAGGCTCCGAATACCGTTGCCAGCTTCCTCGACTACGTGAAC
>JACLAC010012872.1_pt1 | contig 39228 bp, 38 predicted proteins | sample 8027881 | NCBI WGS metagenome assembly JACLAC01 (sample SAMN15725517, study PRJNA655200) | protist metagenome | isolation source: fluorescence activated cell sorting (FACS) single amplified genomes of... | place: Spain: Blaines Bay Microbial Observatory, Mediterranean Sea | collected 2016-01-19 | reverse complement strand
AGCAAGGTCTAGAGGTAATTTGGAGTCGCCTTCAGCATGAGTGTAGAACAGCTAATTCAGTCGATTAAATACTATAACCCGCAGGCTGAGTTCGATTTGCTCCGTCGTTGTTATGCCTATGGCGAAAGTTGCCATCAGGGACAGCTTCGTAAGTCAGGCGACCCTTACTTCAGCCATTGCATCGAGACAGCGAAAGTATTGATCAGCCTTAAGCTTGATTTAGAAACGATTTGTGCGGGGTTACTTCACGATACAATTGAAGATGTCGATGGAACGACTGAGGCTAAATTAGCCACTCTATTTGGTTCCACGATAGCTGCTTTGGTTCAAGGAGTAACTAATATTAGTCAATACCCTTTACAACCACATCGTCGTACTGAACAGCGTCAAGCAGAAAATTACCTGAAATTATTATTAGCAACAGCTAAAGATGTTAGGGTTATCTTGATTAAGCTAGCCGATCGGCTCCACAATATGGAGACGCTAAATTTTCAACCAGATGAAAAACGTCGCCAAATAGCTAAAGAAACACTCGAAATTTATGCCCCAATTGCACATAGGCTTGGTATTTCGAAAATTAAAAATCGATTAGAGGATTTAGCCTTTAAGCATATTTGGCCCCAAGAATACAAACGGATTGCACGATTTCTTAACCAAAAACTAGCTTCACGTGAGGCTTACACAGACGAGATGGTTAACCACATCCGAGCTGTTTTACAACAGGCTACTACGGATGCCACAGTTTATGGACGCCCCAAAAATATTTATAGTATTTACCAAAAGATTAACGAAAAAGGAACGCCTTTTGAAGAAATTGACGATCTAATCGGTGTGAGAGTTTTAGTCAATCGGGATATTGACTGTTATACTGCTATTGGTGCTATTCATACTCGATGGAGGCATGTACCAGAGCGTTTCAAAGATTTTGTTAGTTTGCCTAAAGGAAATGGATATCAGTCAATTCATTCAACAATTCTGGATCATGGACGACGTATTGAAATTCAGGTTAGAACTCACCAAATGCAGAATGTTGCTGAAGTCGGTATTGCAGCGCACTGGCTCTATAAGGAAGGTACACCATCAGGAAAACGTAGCCGAGCAATCTTTCAATGGTTGAAACATGCACTGGAAGACATACAAGAATTGAAAGGTGAAGGTGCAGGTCAGTTTCTTCGCTCCATTAAGTCAGAGTTATTTGGTCATGAAGTCTATGTATTTACCCCTAAAGGAGATGTCGTAGCACTACCTGCAGGCTCCACACCTATAGATTTTGCGTACAAAATCCACACCCAAGTTGGTAATACCTGTATCGGGGTCGAAGTAAACGGTATGGTCGTCTCTCTTCGATATAGATTGCAAAATGGTGATCAAGTCAAAATTAATACTAATGCTAATAGTCATCCTGGGCGTGACTGGTTGCGATGGGTTAAAACTGCACGAGCTAGAAATAAATTGAAGCATTGGTTTAAAGAAAAACACCGCTCTGAATCTATAGAACTAGGAAAACGTTTGCTACAAATAGAGTTGCGAAGATCTGATCTAGAACTGATTCCTTTTATACGATCGGAGAGTTTGTTGGCTGTCGCTAATCAGTTAGGTTACGAAGAACCAGAAGAAATACTGCAGCATATTGGTGAAGGCGAGCGTCTTGCTAGTGAAATAGTCAATTCAGCATGTCAAGTTGAAGGTCTCACAGAAATGGGGCTGAGTCTAGATCACAATTCAACAGACAACACGACGTTAGATTCAGGAAAATTGGTCTTTCAATCTACGCCATTGATTGAGCTTAGCCAAGAAGATTTGGTTGATTCCACACGAATCATGAAATGTTGTCGACCGATTCCGGGCGATGAAATCATTGGTTATATCCGGCGTGGAAAGGGAGTTTCAATCCACCGAGCAGGCTGTAACCGGCTGGTCAATGAACCTAATCGATTAGTAGATATCGAGTGGAAACCGGCAGATCAGATGACATTTCCGGTGGACATTGTAATTGAATGTTATGATCGACCGGGGATCTTGGGAGAAATTACAACAACAATAGCCCAAAAAAATGTTAATATAAGAGAAGGGAAATTCGGCCCGTTACTCAACGATAGAAGCAAAGAGTCTCCCAGCTATCGGTTTGAGAGTGGAGAAATCGGGTTTGAACGTCTCAGGATTGAGGTCTCAGAATTGAGCCAACTCAATCAGATCATGGAACGAATACGAGATGTAGAGGGCGTGACGAAGGTAGATCGCCAATGAACGATCAAATCTTTATCGATGGTAGTCAGGCCTTCATGCGTGAAACAGCCTTAGTAACCTTTCCTGACCGAATGCAACGTGTGCAGACCCTCATTCTACGGACACCGCCGTCTAATTGCACACGGACTTTCTGCAAATTGGGCAGCCACCTTCGTTTGGTGTGGACGCGTGATCCACTAATACTATGACCCGTCATTGGTTTTTTACCACAGACTTGGCATACTCTTGCCATTTTTACCTCCATTCTTCAGTTTTCTTCGTTTGGCAAACCGGGTTAATCTATCATAGAGATTAGAGCCAATGCAACTTTTTTTCTTTTTTAAAACTAAACGCACACTTATTAACCATGAATTTACGTTGATTTTGACTGCCTTGATCTTGTTTGGATACCTAGGCTGTCAATCTCAAACGAGTGATCGTCTAGTAGCTGAAGCGGAAACTTCAGCTTTTGGTATCGTTTCTGGGACAGTTTTCGACCAAATAAGTAATCAGCCGGTCCCTAACAGTAATGTGACTTTCTCAGACCAAACAGTAATAACAGACCCACTGGGGCGTTATGTTTTACGTCAGGTTCCATATGGCAAACACCATTCGATATCTGTAACATCAGATGATTATCAAACTATCAATCTAGAATTTGATTTAGTTCAAGATTATTTACCTCTTAATATTTCTCTGGTGAGAACAAATGATGTAGAACAAGAAATCAGGCGCTATTTTGACCGATTATCTAATTTGGTAGCTAATATGGAGAAGGTAGAGGAAATCGAAGGCCACTTTTCGCCAAACTACATTGTTTCTGAAGATGTCGTAACACAATTTGGAGTTGGTGCAGGTGTAATCCCTGCCGATTTCACGAGTGTCAAACCAACATTCAGAAAACTTTTTACCAACTATGATAAGATACAGTTCCAATTTGACCATATCAAGATTCACGCTCACCACGCTCGCGAAGCATCTTCTGTATTACAGCTCGTTATTGTTACTGAAAAAGGACCCAGACGAAAGAAAATGTTAATTCAGACCAATGCCAAAATTAATTTCGAAAAATGGGACGGTATCTGGCAAACTCATTTTTTACAATTACTTGAGGTCCACCTAAACCCGTGATTTCCCCAGTTCAATCTACCTTAGAGGCACTTTCTATCGATGAACTCCGCCAGTTGATCCGTGAACATGAGCATAAGTACTATGTCCAAAATCAACCTGAGTTGCCCGATTATGTTTTTGATCAATTGATGGCTAAATTGATTGAAATCGAAGCTGAATCAACAGGACCCGTTCCTCCGGACTCACCAACCCAAAGGGTTGGTAGTTCTATTACCGATAACCAGACCGGTACGCGTATTCGCCACCATATACCAATGCTTTCCTTAGAAAACACTTATAAACCGGAAGATTTATTAGATTTTGACAAACGAATACGAAAATCTCTACCAAATGAGGAGATCTCTTATGTTTGTGAACTCAAGATTGACGGTTTAGGTGTGGCTCTGTTTTATGAACAGGGTTCATTAACCTATGGTGTTACACGTGGAGATGGAAAGTTTGGTGAAGACGTAACCACTAACATACGAACGATAAAGTCTATTCCACTCCGTTTATCTACTACAGGACAAAGCTTACTACCGCAACGAATGGAAGTCCGCGGCGAAGTATTTATGCCAGTATCTGCGCTAGATCAGATTAACCAAATGCGCGTTGATCAATCAAAGCCTAAGTTTGCAAACCCAAGGAATGCAGCAGCTGGTAGCTTACGTTTACTCGATGTAAATATGGCTGCCCAGAGGCCTCTTGACATCTTTCTGTACCATATAAGTTCTGGTTGGAACCTAGCTACTCATCAGGAAGCCCTTGTACATTTAGAACAATTAGGTTTTAAATTAAATCGTCACAACGAAGTCCATAGTAACATTGACGATGTAATAGATTATTACCATCGGTTAAGGCAAATCCGACACACATTCGATTACGACGTAGATGGTATTGTAATTAAGATAAATAAGCTATCACAGCAGCAATTGTTGGGGGCAAATGCGAAATTTCCTCGCTGGGCAATCTGTTGTAAATTTCCTGCCCAAAATGCAACTACTCATATCGAAAAAATCTCCGTTCAGGTTAGTAGAATGGGCGTTTTAACACCGGTTGCTCATCTTCATCCAGTTTCTGTGGGAGGTGCTACCATTACCCATGCGACGCTACACAATGAACAGGAGATTCATCGAAAAGATATTCGAGTTGGGGATTTTGTAGTATTAGAAAGATCCGGGGACGTGATTCCAAAGATTGTTCAAGTATTAACTGAGAGAAGAAAAGAAGAATTAGGGGTATTTTCCCTTCCAGATTTCTGTCCTTCTTGTCATTCTCCTGTTGACCGAGCGGAAACTCAGGTTGCAGTTCGTTGTCTCAATACCGCATGCCCTGCTCAAATGAAACAACGCATTATACATTTTGCTTCGCGACCAGCTATGGAAATTGAGGGGCTTGGACCGAGAATAGTAGATCAATTGGTGGATGCTGGCATTTTGAGAACCACGGCTGATTTATATCAGCTGCACAAAGACACCCTTCTAAAATTAGAAGGGTTTGCTAGTAAGAAAGCCACGAATTTATTACAATCCATCGAAACAAGCAAATTGATACGACCAGACCGACTAATATTTGGTTTAGGAATCCCATATGTTGGACAAACGGTCGCGGGCTCTCTGATGGACTCATTTAAGTCAATTGACCGGATCATAGAAGCGACCATGGAGGATCTAGAATTAGTTGAAGGCGTGGGTGAGAAAATTGCACACAGCGTGATCGATTTTTTTTCACTTAAATCTAACAAAAACCTAATTACACGGTTGCGGTTGGCTGGCCTACAGTTTTCTGCTAATGACATATCATCGACTAAACAATATGGAAATGGAGGCTTTTTTGAAGGTAAAACTTTTGTATTGACAGGCAGACTGGACTCTATGTCTCGTAGTCAAGCATCACGACAAATTATAAATTTTGGAGGTAGCGTTAGTAAAAGCGTTAGTCAAAAAACTGACGCTGTGATCTTAGGGGCGTCTCCAGGTAAGAAATACGAAGATGCCATTGCACTTCAGATTACGGTTATGACGGAGGTTGAATTCCAAGAATTCATTACTCGTGAAATCACAGAAAGGTCTCAAACCACCGGATAACGTGGGGGGGCACCTTTCAAAACCAATGCCACATCTTGGCAAATACAAGTCAAAACTCGTTCTCTCGCTTCCTTAGTTAAACCTGCTATATGCGGTGTTAAAATCGCTCGATCTGTCTTTTCTAATTCCCCCGCCGTTGGTGGCTCAACGCCTCGAACATCAAGAGCTACACCTGCGATCAGTTCTTCTTTCAATGCTTTTGTTAGATCTGTTTCGTCAACTAACCCACCTCTTGCTAAATTGATGAAATAAGCGTTTTTTTTCATATGAGAAAATGTATGATAATTGAACATCTTGTCAGTTTTTGGGGTTAGTGGAAGGTGACAAGTCACAAAATCAGATTCGGCCAATAGGTTTTCTAAACTGACGAGATCAGCTCCTATTTCTGTTATATTCAAACTATCAGGGGACATGAGTGTATCATGCGCAAGAATGGACATCCCAAATGCTCTGGCTCGTATACCTACCCGAAAACCAATTTTTCCCAAACCAACAATTCCTAGCTTTTTGCCAAAAAGTTCGCTACCTTCAAATCTTTGTCGCTCCCAATTTCCGTTTTTAGTGGCCTGATTAGCGTCGGGTATTTTTCGAGCTAAAGATAGCATAAGGCCTAATGTTAATTCAGCAACCGAAACAGCATTTTGCTCTGGAGCAAAGGTGACTATCAATTCAGCTGATTTGGTAGCTCTCAAGTCTATATTATCTAAACCAACACCATGTCTACCAATTACCCTTAGTCTATCAGCAGCTGACACCAACTTCTGATCAACGATTGTTTGGTTCCTAATGATTAATCCATCATAGTTTCCGATGATTTGTCTCAACTGCTCTGGTTTTTGCCAGAGGTTAGGATCAACGGTAACAGAAAATTCATGTTTAAGGTGCTCCAACGCTTGCCCATGTATTACTTCTGTAACCAGTATCTTTTGCATAGCCTTGTTATACAAAAAGGAAACTTAATGAAGAATTAATATTATGATTGAAGCCAAAGCAGACGGGTGGGTAGGAAGCCTATTTTTCTTTCTTACTTGATTCCATTTCTTTCAGTTTTGATAGTGTATTCACTGTATTACGCAGTTCCTTACGAAAAGTCCGGTCAAAAATCATAAACCTAATTTGTTGGTCAAGATTCAACAGATCAAGAAGTTCTCGATAGAGCAGATCTCTTTTTTGCACGTACTTTTCTCTACTTCCCAGATATTTGTTTAAGACATCCTTTTTCTCGTCCACTTTACCCTCTTCAGTGGCAAGCTGCTGGATAAGATTGAAGTTAGACCGATCACGCGTCCTAAATTCGGTCCTCAAATGTTCAATCTGGTTAAACTTAGACATCAAAGCTATAGCTTGATCTTCATTTGATGGAATTACTGCTTCGATCAGCTTCCACCCCTTCAGAATAGATTTCAACTGGCGTTCTGGCTCTTGGTCCGCAGAGCCTTGACCTACTTGAGCAATAAGATGAGGCAAATACGTCAGCGACAAAATAGAAAAAAACACAATCGAAATAGCGACTAAGATTCGGTGCTTCATTGTTGGTTATTTATTTGATATTTGATTTTAATAAAGGCTAGCAAGGTCATTAATAGAAAAGTCCACATCTTCATCAACGCGAGATTCATCCAATAAGGTGGCAATAATATCGTCAATTGAATCGATCGTAGTCTCAGATAAAGTGTTTGAGGTCTGGACACTAGTTGCCGATTCCAAGTAATCTGGATGCTCAGACAACATGTCGCCGTATGATTCGTCTTGAACTAGTACATTTTCAATCTCTTGTATAACGATGTTAATTTCAGGAATTAAAGGTGACGTAGTTTGGCGAGGCAACCTGAGCATTTTTCTTGGCCCATCGAGTTGCGCGGTAATATTTCTTTTTGATTTACTATCTTGATTTATAGTGTAGTAGATGAGCGTACCAATAGCGAGTAGTAGGCAAGCTGCTACACGCCATCCAATACTCGAAATTTTGGCCCACAAATTAGTAAAAGTTTGATCTGGTTTGATCATACTAGTTTCGACCTGACTGACAATATCAGCGGAGAAACCATTCCATATATCAGCGCTAGGGTACGAAACGGATGGAGGAATTACTAAACCTAGCAGTGATCGAAACTCATCTGTTTGCTTTGAACAATGGGGACACTGACCAAGATGGTTTTCAAATTGCCGGACTTGCTCGCTTTCCAACTCATTATCAAGGTACTCTAAAATTAGTGGCTTGAAAAAATCACATGTCATCTCTTCTCCTATCAATCAAGAATTTAGTACAAGTCTCTAGAGTTTGTGAGCAGTTGAGTCTTACTAAACACTATTCGGCTACATAATGCTCAAGGTGCTTACGCAAGTTACGGATAGCATTAAATAGGTGAGCTTTAATGCTTCCTACTCTCAAATCTAATATGTCTGCTATTTCGCTCAGAGGTAGATCCTCATAATAGCGTAGAACAAAAACTTGTTGCTGCCGAGTCGAAAGCTCGGAGATTGCCCTTTTGATTTCTTTGTCAATTTCAGCTGCCTCAACGGGATGAACAACTGAGTCGTTAGACACTCGGGGATGGAGTAAGGATTCATCCGCAGGAAAGTCATCCGGAAAAAGATACTCGGGACGATTATTCTTTCTTCGTGTATAGTCCACACCCGCGTTACGGGCGATCCGATAAAGCCACGTGTAAAAAGTAGCTTTGCTCTCAAAACCACCCAACGCTCGAAAGGCTTTTAGAAAGATTTCCTGTGAAAGATCGTAGGCCTCCTCAGTATTCCGAGTAAAATTATAAGCTATATCGTAGACTCGCCTTTTATACCTATCAGCTAATAAACCGAAAGCCTCAAGATTACCTGCTTGGGACTTTTCTACTAGATCTTGATCCGAATCTTGGTCTGAGTCTTCTGACATTTCGTCCGTCCGTTCTCGACTAGACGCTTAAGTCGAGTATAAAGTTTATATTTATATAGAATTAAATGGCCGAAACAGAACTATGGTCAACATATGGAAGGGAAAAGCCGATGGGCGGATTTGAACCGCCGACCTACTGATTACGAATCAGTTGCTCTAGCCACTGAGCTACACCGGCGAAAATGCCAAGGGGCAGAATCGAACTGCCGACACACGGATTTTCAGTCCGTTGCTCTACCAACTGAGCTACCTTGGCACAAGAAGCATCCTCTTCATCAAAAAAGAAGAAGTTGGCCCGGAGATGATAACAAAACAAATAAAATAATGTCAAGTTATTATGATTACAGGAAATAGCAATCAATGTCTTTACTGGGGTAATTGAATTCCTTTCTCTTCTGCGGTATAATTCCGAAGTCTTTGGACCTGCTTAATTTCGGTTGTGTTACCAGCTCAGTGAAGGAGAAGCCATTTGATATTCTTTCGACAATTAACAGCCTTGTTAACCTTTTCTTTTATATTGTTAATCTCAACCACTATACTAATAGCTCATGAAGATATGTCGCTAGGTAAAGGTAAAGTTGACGTAACTCACGAGCAAGGTGTTGAAAGTATAGAGGTTCTGCTTTCTGGGAACGTTAGTTTCCATGATACCACTCAAATTCGCAGATTACTACGACCTTGGGTAGAACCAAGTAACATCCGCTTTCAAGATTATATCGATGAGCATGGCCGACGGGACTTTTTTACAACTGTTGTGCAAATTGGAGTAGAGCGAAAAAAATCTCCACGACTATACAAAATCATCCAACAACTACGTGACCAAAGATTTCGAGGGACAAATGCAGCGAGTAAAACACGAGTTTTAAAAACAGAGGTTACTGTCTCCGGCGAGATGCCGACCTATGCTAATTGGAACAGAAGTTCATTACGTAATGTCCCTTATTGGCGAAATTGGCGCGGCGATACCTCCTCAGTGAATCACGTTCTGGTGACAGAATCGGATCAAAAATTCGTTTTCCATCGTAATAAAACTTTCGACTCACTAAGACTTGAATTAGGGCAATCAAATAATGATATTTCTGAAGAAAAAAACAGTTTAAAAACCAAGAAAATAGTTAAAATGAAAGCAAAATTAATAAGCTTTGATGGCCCATACCCAGTGATGTCAGTACAAAAATTTCAGATCGATCGTGTCAATACTACATTGACTAAGAAACAAGAAACTGCGAATAGAGCTATTGAAGGCAAGACTGAAAAAAAGGCTTTGCCTCGTGAAAGCGATTAGGCTAACTTCGACTATATAATTTTTGACACTCCACTTCCATGCCACAGATTTTTATTAAGGACCTCTACTACCGTCGGACTCGTGCTGTGATGACCACGGTGGGTATAGTAGTCTTGATTACCTTGATCTTGTTGTTAGGTGGAATTATGAACGGGATGAAGATTCAGGTGCAGCAATACATCCTTTCTACGGGAGCTAATCTCTGGATCTCTGCTGAAGGATCTGGGGGTGCATTCACCGGTTTTTCCTTATTAGTGCCTGAATATCTTGTTTTTATTGATCACACCTCGGGCATAAAACGTAACTCAGTTTCGCCTCTCATTTTTGCCCAGTCTCGTCCTGTAATTGACGGGAAAGCCACCAAAGCTATTGTGGTTGGTTATCAACTAGAGAAATTGGGTGGACCAAGGCGAGCTCTACCTAACGAAGGACGGATGTTTTCACCAAGCCAATATGCAGATTATCGTCCTGAAGATCTCCCTCCAGCGGAAGTCGTCATTGATGAGAAAATGAGGGCTCCAAATGGGAAAAAAATACCTATTGGTGGCAAAATTTATATAGGTGGGAAAGAGCTAAAAGTGGTTGGTCGGACACAGAGTCTAATGTTCGTCCTTGATACTCCCCTACTGTTTATGGATTGGCGAACAGCTCAAGATGTACTACTGAGGAACAGTCTCCATGTCAATATGATGATTGCGGCGACTGAGACTAATCAACCGGCTGAACCATTAGTCGACTTGTTGGATCAAAATGGGATGATAGAGGCCAAAACGTTAGCTCAAACACTAGACAGCATTACTGAAACTTATGTTGATGAACCCATGAAAGCTGTACAGTTTTTGCGGGTGATGCTCTGGCTTTCGGCGGGCTTAATTGTGACCATGATTACTTATGTTACAACATTGGAAAAAACTAGAGAAATTGGAACCCTTAAGGCCATTGGTGCATCTAATAGCTATGTAGTCATGTTAATTTTGAAGCAGGTGATCCTGATATCACTGTTTGGCGTCGTTTTGGGCGTGTCCTTAGCCTTTTTAGCTGCTGCTGTGGCTCCGATATTCGTCAAGGTGAATTTACTAGAAGCGATTATTGTTGCTGCTATTAGCTTTGTTGTTTGTTGTAGCGGTGGATATTTAGCTGCTCGTAAGGCATTAGAAGTGGACCCAATGATAGCCTTCCGGGGAGAGTTATAATGATCGTTCAAGCTAGGGGGCTAACTAAAGTTTTTGGGCAGGACCAAGCCCAAATTGTAGCTGTTAACAATGTTAATTTGACCATCGAGATTGGCGAGCTTGTAATGTTTATGGGCAACAGCGGTTGTGGAAAAACCACTTTGGTTAGCTTACTTGGTTGTATTCTAACACCGGACGAAGGACAAATTATATTAGATGATGAAACTATTGACTACATGAGCCACGATTTATCTCAAATACGACGAGAAAAGATCGGTTTTGTTTTCCAGTTATTTAACTTAATCCCGTATCTAACAGCTTTAGAAAATGTGATGATTGCAATGAAAATTAATGGAATTGAATCTTCAGAAGCACGAGAACGAGCCAGAGAATTACTTCTACAAGTTGGCCTAGGAAATCGATTAGACCATCGTCCAGCTCAGTTGTCAGGAGGAGAAAAGCAACGAGTTTCATTTGCGCGCGCGTTATCGAATAAACCTAAAATCATTTTTGCAGATGAGCCAACGGCTAATTTGGATAGTCGCCAAACTGATAATTTGATGGATTTGATTCGTCAATTACGTCAGGATCAGCAGACGACGATCGCCATTGTCACCCACCATGAAACATTACAGAAGGATGCCGATCGAGTTATTTATATGCAAGATGGTAAGATAGTGTGAATGCAGGTCAGGTAGGATAATAGGAGTTACACAAATGTCAAAAAAAAAATCGGAGCCAAAACTACACAACTTTACATTCATAAATTGGGGTTGGTCATTATTTTTACTTTGCGTATCGGTTACTTTTTCGAGCCAACTTTTGTCTCAAGAAGCAAACGAACAAGATCTATTTGAGCAGGTTGCCTTGCAGCAAGCCGGACTCAGTGGTTTGGGTTTAAGCGTAATTGACGGATTACCTTACTTTCGAACACAAGCTCAACCTGATATTTCTCTGCCAGGTAAATTAGGTTTTGGCCTAGATTTAGTAGTATTGATTGGAGAGAAAGATGGAAAAGTCTCGATATTAGCTGAGGATGGAGAAGCCTGGGATAGTTTTAGTACTTATATGCGAGCAATTCGTTATGTGAGATATGGTTTACCCAGTGACCCATTATACCTTCGATATGGTGAGCTCGATTTGATCACAATTGGCCATGGCTTCATTATGTCGGGATATTCTAATCATGATCGACGTGGATTAAGGCTCAATTTAGCACTACCGAGTAATAAAATAGGTATGGAAGCAGTGGTTAATAACTTGGCTACACCGTCCATTTTTGGTGGTCGCCTTTTCGCTCAACCACTAAAGAAAGAGAATGGGGCTTTTTGGCGTAGCCTAGAATTCGGAATTACTTACTTAACGGATATTGAACCATTAACTTTACAGGAAGATAATAATCTTGAAGAAAATACGAAAGGCATTGTAAGTGAAGTAAACACAAAACCGTTACAAGCGATTGGGCTTGACATTGGCATTCCAATTTTCAAGAATGGCCTGATCCGTTCAGACATCTATAGTGATTTGGCCCTGCTGAATATGGCACAATCGAGCTCCGGTGAAAGAGACTTTGAAACCACAACCAATGGTATTGCTAGTGGGATTCGATTTCTGTTACCCAAGACTATTTTCAAAACTGAGTACAGAATATTTATGGAAGGGTTTACTCCTACCATTTTTGACTATACCTATGAGGTAAACAAGGGATTGGTATCTGATACTATCAACAGTAATCTTCCTAATTTCGAAGGGAAAGAGGAAGGATCGAATGGATTATCCTTACGAGGCTTTTATTCGATGCTTTTAGTTCAACCACTAAAGAACGTCAGCTTTCTAGGTACTGTGGAAAATTACAGTCATACCGAGCCGAAAATGTATTTAGGATTAACAGAAGATGGATTAATTCCCAAGTTATCATTTAGGGCTTTTTATACCAAGTCTAATATTGGCGGTTCTTATCAAGATAAAGAAGGAAAAATGGTAAATCCATCCTTTATCACCGACCTATTCCGGTTAGATGAAAAATCGGCCTTAACCTTACGTATAGGATATGAGATACTGGAAGTACCAGGTGGTTATCCTATCGAAGTCTCAGTTCTCCGACAGTTCAGCTTTCGTCCCAACGAAGATGGAATTTACCGGCGGATCGAAAAAACCTCCTTTGAGATTGGACTTAAGCATGCTATTGACTAATAATTTTAGATGTACGAAAATCTAACTAATTAGAGTCGACCCGCTTTATGGTAGCCCAGGTGGTAGCCAGTTTACGTGTTACGCTAACTTGTTGTGCTTTTCCTGGTCCACCGTTAGGGATTTTTTCGCCAGTTATAGCTACGTCATCAAATTGAACACGTGCGTTTGAAACCACGAGCCCAGCCTGGCCTGATTTAAGTGGCTCAGTGTCTTGGGCGGCTCCTACGATCTCTCCGTTGATTTTGAATTCCAGCAAATTTTCTTTAACTGTTGCTTCTATGTCGTACCAAATATCTTCTTCGGCAACAAAAGGGAAAGGGACTGGAGCACCACCTTCGGGAGTGGATTTGACAATGGCTACCATCCCATTAAAATAGACAAAAAATAAGTAACGAGTGTTTTTTTGTCCGGTGTCATATAAAGTCAGGCCGAAATATGGCTCAGCGTTGTTTTTCCGCTTGATTAACTTCGCGCGGCAAGAAAGTGAGTAATTATTCCAATCTTCGTTTCCTGTTAGCCAAAGGCTCATAAAGCCATCCATGAAAATCTCACCAATAGCAGTTCCTCTTTCAATCCACCATTTTTCGACAGCTCGGTCTTCATTGTAGACTTTCCACTCGTTGGTTCGTTTATCTTCAAAATCATCCCGCCAAACTCCTGCTTCAGCTTGAAAGAGACAAAAACCGATTGCCAAAATTGAAATAATGGATATTTTTCTCATAGGATGATTCAAACTATATTGCACTATATTGTTCTTCATAAACTAGATTCTTTCATCTACTCAAACAAAAGCAAAAACACGAGTAGGTGCACCAGAACTCCGAGATAGCTTAAGCGGTGCAATAGTGACGAAAAAGATTTGTGGTAGTTGATTTAGGTTTCTCAGATCTTCAATTTGGGGGATCCCTGCGCCCAAAAATACAAGATGGGCTGGCGGTAGAACCTCTGGCGCTAATTCATGGCCAGCAGGAGAATCAATACTACATGCGTCCGTACCAATTGTCTTAATACCTTTTTCTGTTAAAAAACTTGCACCATCTTTGCTAAATCCGATCCATTTTCTGTTAAAAATATCCTGATCGACTCTTTCATCCATACCTGTCCGCAGAAAAACAATATCGTCAGTCTTAATCTCTATATTGTCTTGTTCCCATTTTTGAAGATCTTCTGCAGTTATTGCATCTCCTGGCCTCTTGTTTTCAGACAAATCAATCAAAACAGAACGACCAAAAAGCTTTTCGATAGGTATATCTGCTACAGTAAATCCATTTTTGTACATTAGACAAGGTACATCGATGTGAGTAGAACAATGACCTGACAAGTCGACTCTGCTTTCGAAGTATCCATCTTTCTCAATAGTAGCTGTATGATATATATTGACAGGGTCAATTGGTAGCTCTCGTGGACTGTTTTCGTCTACGTTGTACGATAGGTCAACAATTTTGTCAAAACTTATCTTCTGCATTAGTTCTCCCCATTACCCTATTTAAAAGTTTCGGTTGGTGTAGGCTAATTTCCTATTTGGTAAGTTTCCAGCTTTCGGTACAACGTCCGAACCCCAATACCTAATAATTCAGCCGCTTGATCTCTATTACCATTGGTTTTTTGTAAGGCTCGGATGATGGCTTCTTTTTCTAGCTCTTTCATTGTCATTCCAACATGACCAAAAAAATCTTCTGTTTTTGATTCAGTAACTGATTCATTCGTCAACGGTAATTTAGTAGACTGGAAAAAATCTGTCGATAGATCTGCTAGCGTAATAGTTTCAGATGTAGCTAAAATGACAGCAGTCTCCATGACATTTCTTAGCTCTCGCACATTACCAGACCATTCTTGTTGCATCAGATAATCTAAAGCCTGAGCCTCAATCTTCGTGACAACTTTTTTGTGGCGTCTTGACATCTGATCCATGAAGTGGTTAACCAACAAAGGAATATCTTCAACTCGCTCACGCAGTGGCGGTACACGCAAACGAAATACATTAATCCGATGGAATAGATCAGCTCGAAATTCGTTGTTTTTAACAGCTTCTTCTAAATTTTTATTCGTGGCAGCTAGTACACGTACGTCAACTCTAACAGTTTGGCTACTGCCTATACGGTTGAATTCACCCTCTTCTAAAACTCGCAGTAGGCGCACCTGTGCTTCCAAAGCCATTTCACCAATTTCATCTAAGAATAATGTTCCTCCATCGGCTTGTTCAAAAATGCCAGTTTTTCTCGCAGTAGCTCCAGTAAATGCCCCCCTCTCGTGGCCGAATAATTCACTTTCTAGGAGTGTTGGCGTGATGGCACCGCAGTTAACAGGTTTAAACTGTTTACCGTTTCTTTGACTATGGTTGTGGATTGCTTGAGCAATATACTCTTTGCCAACACCATTTTCGCCTGTGATCAAAACTATAGCATCAGTGGGAGCAACACGGCGAATTAATTGAAATAGATCGGTCATTGGTTTTGAGCGGCCAATCATGTTCGAAAAACCAAACTTCTCATCCAACTGCTGACGAAGATTGACATTTTGCAAAAGTAGTGCTTGTCTTTCTAACGCACTTGTTACCGTTGCACGAAGTACTTTCAGATCAATTGGTTTTTGTAAGAAATTGAATGCTCCTGCGTTCATGGCTTCAATCGCACTATCGACTGTTCCATAACCAGTTAAAATAACTACCTGAGTATGTGGATGTTGGCGAGTGATATATTTTAGTAGTGTAATCCCATCCATGTCCGGCATCTGTAAATCCGTAATAACTAGGTTTATCCGTTCTTGTTCTAGAATTTTTATCGCCGATTGCCCACCGTTGGCTACAAACAGTTGATATTCTTCACGCTCCAAAACCTCTGTTATAACACTCACACTCGAATGATCATCATCAACTACTAAAATTGGAGCCTTCATTGGTTAACCTCTAAATCAGTTGGAAGGTGAAGGATAACCTTTGTACCCTGATGCTGTTGACTCTCAACTTGGATTTTCCCTCCATGCCCTTCGATAATTTCTTTCGCAAGAACCAAGCCAATGCCTGTTCCGTTATGTTTTGTGGAAAAAAAAAGGTCGAAAATCTTGTCTTGGTAAAAAGGAGCAATCCCTACACCTGTATCCTCAATTTCGATTTGAACTAGTGTGCCCAATAATATTACTCGAATGTGGAGTTTTCCTCCTTTATCCATTGACTGATTAGCATTCAAGACTAAATTTAATATTGCTTGCTTGATCTGGTCTGCATCCAATGAAATGGGTGGTAAATCTTCAATTTGGCAATTGACTTCAATTCCTTGTAGAATAGCTTCAGGTGCATTAAAGTCAATGACATCTTCTATCACACGTTTTAAATCAACGACCTCAAATTGAAGGGGCGGTAGATTAGCATATCTCTGGAAACTAGACAGTAACTGATCCAATCGTTGGATTTCATCTTGTATTCGTTGTACTCGTGTTAGGTCATTAGTCTGATCAGAAGGAATTTGGATTTCTAAATCTTCAGCTAGGAGTTGTAAATGTAATGACATGCTGTTGAGTGGATTCCGAATTTCGTGTATTAGTTTCCGAATCATTGTGCCATTTGAACGATCAACAGAGCAAGATCGAGACTTACTTTTCCCGCTAGATCGGCGAAGTAACCAGAAACGAATCTTCACAAATGAGATTATCGATACGACGATTATCGCAAAAAAAAGAACCAATTCATAAGTTTGTTGAAACAAATTATTAAGGCTTCAATAACGATAAAATATACGGTTTGTCCTGACTGATGGACGGGTAGTTAGCCAATAATTGTTTCAAGGCAATACTAGCTTCAGCTGATGTTTGGTAACCTACTAGATGAATTTCATGCCATAAGTTTTTACGCTGAATGGACCGTATAGTTACATGATGATCATGTTTATGTGTTTGGATCAGCTTTTCTTTAACTGATTCTGCTCGTTCTAGAGATAAAAACGCTCCAATAACCAATGAATAAGTCCGTGTTACATCGTTATCTTCACGTTCTGTGATTTGATCAAAAAAAACAGAGGATTCTTCGACTCTTATTTTTTTTCGTGTTTCGTGTTTATTTGTATCAACGCTATTAATTTTGCTAGTAATCTGTTCTTTTTCAATTAATCGTTTGGTTTCATGAGTGTTTTGATTAAACAGCCAAATACTTAACTCTCCAACTATCAATAAGCCAATGAGAATAAACTGTAGTTTTCGGCGTACGTGTAACAGTTGAGGTTCACAGCAAGCCATTTCCCAGATATTGTATCCCCACAGAAACGGAGACATAAATAAAGCGAGGTCAGGCAGTGGCGAGACATCTGCAAAAGCAGCTATTATCAAGATGGCCAACAACAATAGGAGGTCGACACCCTTGAAAAATCTTCCTCCTAAAAATTGACCGACACCGGGTATCGCAATTGCAAAAGCCCTCCCGACCGTGAACTGCATCACACCTCTTTAGTGCAAAACAAACAAGACATAAGAGACCAATCTGGAATCAATTACTGCCCAACTAATGTAACAGCAGAAAAATCAAACCCAGATAATATAGGGAAGAGATAAGTGGATTTATGTAGACATTGCTCTTCTTTCGTGTAACAGGTAAACAATTGGGGTTGCAATGAAAATTGACGAATAGGTGCCAACTAGCACTCCCACTATTAGAGCTAGTGCAAAGGTGTTAATTTCTTCTCCAGTACTGGAAAGAACAAAAATAAAAATTACCACTGCTAAGGTCGTCAACGACGTAATAACCGTTCGGCTAAGAGACTGGTTAATACTACGGTTCAATATCTCGATAAAGGTTGACTTTTTGAGTACATCCTGATTTTCTCGAATTCGGTCGAAAACAACAATGGTATCATTTAAAGAGTAACCGATGATTGTTAAAAAAGCAGCTACAGTGGGGAGATTAATTTCCTTCGCTAATAACGAGAATATACCGAGTGTGACTAAAACGTCGTGAATAATAGCCGCTATTGCACCTAAGGCAAACCGTAGATGAAAACGAAAAGAAATATAAATCAATAGAATAATAATAGACCACAAAACAGATAATAGGGCCGTCCACTTCAAATCTTGCCCGACACTGGGCCCTACCTCGTTAATTTCGATGTCAGCGGCGCTAATGGTAAATTTTTCCTGTAACATTTGAGCAATTTTTTGACCGCTACCCACATCTTGTTTACCACTAACTGCGATGGTAACATTGCGATCTTCTACTAAAATATTGGAGGTAGAATAGCCTATTTCTTCCAATTGGGTTTTGATATTCTTTTCTTGGATTGAATTATTGGCTGGCAGGTCAGCCCGAATTTTGACACCTCCACTAAAATCGATACCAAAATTCGGTCCTTGACGCCAAAACAAAGAAACAATACCTATCAAGATAATTATTGCCGACAAGAAATAGCCAATCTTTCTTTGACTAATAAAATCAATGTTCGTGTCTTGTAAAAGTTGCAATCAATTTACTCCTTACTGATTGAAATAGGCTAGATACTCAGTTTGCTGATTTGCCGATTGCCGATAAACCAACCATATAATTCCTTAGTTACTACAATAGCAGTGAAAAAACTAGCCAGAATACCAATACTCAAAGTTACTGCAAACCCACGAATCGGTCCTGTACCAAAATTGTATAGTACCAAGGCTACAGCGAAAGTGGTTAGATTCGCGTCCAAAATAGTCCAGAAAGCTCGACTATAGCCATTTTCAATAGCTGTCCACACGCGCCGACCATTTCGGAGTTCCTCTCGAATTCGTTCAAAAATGAGTACATTAGCATCAACGGCCATGCCAATTGTCAAAACCAAACCTGCAATGCCAGGTAAAGTCAGTGTAGCACCAAAGCCAGCTAGTCCTCCCAAGACAATCAACATATTGAAAGCTAACGCGACAATAGCAACTAAACCTGAACCGCGATAGTAGATCAACATAAATAGCAGTACTACCCCCATTCCAAACAGGCCTGCATACATACCATTTTTAATTGACTGTTGACCTAGAGTAGGACTTGCGGTCCGTTCTTCCGCGATCTGGACTTGCACTGGGTAAGCTCCTGACTTCAGGATATTAGCCAAATAAGTAGCTTCATCAAAGCTAAAGCTACCAGAAATCTGGGCGTTACCACTTGGAATCGGTTCATTAATACGAGGTGCGGACTGAATCTTATTATCCAGAATTATTGCCAGTAACTCACCAGTATGCTGAGTCGTTACTTCAGCGAAGCTACGAGTGCCTGCGGCATCTAACTCTAATGATACAACAATATCTAACCCAGTTTGACCACCACGGCTCGGGTAAGCATTTCGAATTCGATCTCCAGATACCGATGCTAACTTCTCAACCACGAACCAACTATCATCCTCATAATGCTGAATAACTTCTGTACCTTCTGGTAGTTCATCGGGTTTCGGTTTGCTTCCTTTCGGTAAGATCCATGGGCTATTGTTTGCTGGATTGCTTTTGACCACCTTAAATTCTAGTTGACCCATAGTCTTCACTATATCCAGTGATTTGGAAGAATCTTTTGCTCCAGGCAACTCAATGATGATTCGTGGTTTACCTTCTTCCCGGCGAATAGATGGCTCGGAAACACCAAAAGCATCGATCCGATTACGAAGTACAGTTAACACTCGATCAATGGCTTGATCACTATATTTTTCAGCTTCTGTAATCCCTATTTGGTAAGTGACTATTTTGCTTCCGACCGTATCTACTCGGATTGGTTGTGTAAAAAAGTCAATCGAATCCAGAATCTCTTCAGCCTTGCTGAGGTACGTCTGCTTTTCGTCCTTATTGTTTTGTATTCGGCTTGGAATCCCGACTTGGACCAGAAGTGTTTCGCCTTGCTCTTCAACAGTTCGACAAAGAATCCTTGGCGTAGCTGACCTCATTTGGTTAGGAATAGATATTTTTGTCTCTTCCAACAAGTCTTTCTTTGATTCATCAATGTTGACTTCAAGTACCAGATATACGCCACCTCTCAAGTCTAGACCTAACTGTAACCGCTCGGCTGGTACTAGGCGGCGGACAATCTCTGGCATGCTACCCCACAGGTGTAGTTGACTGAGTATTTGTTGTAATTCGTTTTGGCTTTTATCCATCAAAAAAAGAACTTTCAACCGCTCGTTAGCTTCGTCAACTTCAAATTGATAATCGCCATTTACCCCATCACTCAAAGAAAAACCAGCTTTATCCAACCGGTTCTTCAAAATTAGCTGTAACGTTTCCGTTGTGTCTACAAAGTCAGTACCCTTAGGAAACTGAACATCTTTCAAGTTGACCTCAATAGAATTTTCTTGGACAGTTTCAAACTGAGACTGAGGCAACTTTTTCTGCATCCATAAAGGCATGTGCCCATAAAGAGGATCAAAAAATCGATCCGGTGTTGGCAGGATATACAGCACACTGAATATGAGAACCAGCAGAATTAGAATTAGCTTTCCTGCACTAAACTGATACATTCATCAACCTCTCCTAGAGGATTACGCCTGGGAGGAATCGAACCCCGACACGAGGCTTAGGAAGCCCCTGCTCTATCCTCTGAGCTACAGGCGCGCCGTTCTTTTAATAATTTTTACAAACTCCTCACTATACCATATCGAATGACTAAAATTCAATCAGCGAGTAAATGTCATATCCTGGAAAGTGTTGTCTGCCATTCAGAAAAACTAGTTCGATCAGGGTTGCAATACTGACAACTTGCCCTCCCAATTTTTCTACTAGATTTATAGTTGCAGTTAAGGTGCCACCGGTGGCGATTACGTCATCGCAGATAATTACATTAGCATCAGGATTAATTGCGTCTTCGTGAATAGCTAATGTATTGCTACCATATTCAAGGTCGTATTGTTCTTCAATTGTTTTATAAGGTAGTTTGCCCGGCTTCCGTACAGGTATAAAGCCAACTCCCATCCGATAAGCCAATGCTGAAGCAAAAATGAACCCACGCGCATCAATACCAACTATGGCATCAATCTTTTCATCACTGTAATGTATCGAAAAAGCGTCTATAACGAATCGAAAGGCAGATGAATTACTAAGTAGTGGTGTAATATCTTTAAATACAATGCCTTCCTGAGGAAAGTCAGGAATGTCTCTAACATATCGGGTCAAGTCCATAAAATAAGCAGGGTGAGGTGCAACGAAGTTTCCTTTTACCCATGCCTCCTTTAGTCATTATACTACTTTACGGTACACTCTGGAGGCAAGTTCCAGCACAAATTAAACAGTCTGTCTTTCATGCTTGACTTTTAGACTGAGTCGAGTATAATTTTTTTAGGTTGCTTTGCACCACTTGTTTAATCAACAACCCGACCGGAGTCTCGTAAAGAGCTAAACATACCTGAACGAAATCGGTCAGCGGAGATTATATCATTATTGGCTTTAGTGCACGCACGCTGTGCGCTAATAGCAATTGATTGTGGTCTCTGTGGCGAGCCATCAAATTAATTCCTCATTAATTTGACTAATACAAGTTGTCTCTCCACTTCTGATTTTTGAGCGCTTACCATGCACAAACTATCTATTGTAATTCCCGTCTACAACGAAATCGACACATTGGAAGAAATTTTAGCACAAGTAAAAGCTGTTGAACTTAAATTTGAGAAAGAGATTATTTTAATTGACGATTATTCAACTGACGGAAGTCGAGACCTCTTAAAACAGATCGAAAGTCAGCGTGAGAGTGGCGTTTCTGTTTACTATCACTCTGCCAATAAGGGAAAAGGTGCGGCACTAAGAACTGGTTTCCAATCTGCCACTGGCGATTTAACTATCATACAAGATGCCGACTTGGAATATGACCCAAAAGATTACCCAAAACTTTTGCAACCTATTATCGATGGAGATGCTGATGTAGTATATGGTTCTCGATTTACCGAGGGACGACAAACAGGACTTCTGTTAAGCTATATCGCCAACCGCTTTCTGACGACTCTATCTAATTTTGTTAATGGGCTTAGCCTGACTGACATGGAAACATGTTATAAAGTTTTTCGCACTAGCATTTTATCAGAAATCCAACTAAAATCGGACCGATTTGGCTTTGAGCCCGAGATCACAGCTAAATTAGCAAGAAAAAACTACCGATTTGTCGAAATCCCTATCAACTATCGAGGACGGCACTTCACCGAAGGGAAAAAAATTGGTTGGAAAGACGGGGTCGCGGCCATTGGCCACATCATCCACTTTCGCTTTTTTGATTAATCTCCAAATTTGATATAGGAATAAAAATGAGGATGTCCCAAACCAGCCAAACACAGAAATTGTGAAATACGTATGAAACTGAGTTTATCCATCACATCAATTAAAGTATTTTTACGCCAATCAAAATGGCTACGATTCTTGATTGGTTGTCCATATCCGGCTCCAAGATGGAATAGGGCAGTTAAAAGGATAATTCAGTTGTTTGGAACTGAAGCTAAAGTTTTAGATTTGGGTGCGGGAGCGGGTCGCCTTTCAACGAATATCATTAATCTAGATATTGCAGAGACGGCAGACACCGATGTGATTGGAGATGGGCACTATTTACCATTCCAAGACCAAGTTTTTGATGTTGTCGTAAACTGCGCGGTCCTAGAACACGTAAAAGAACCCAAGTCGGTTGTTGCTGAAATTGAGCGAATCTTAAAACCCGGTGGTTACGTGTGTGCCGCGGTCCCTTTTCTACAAGGCTTTCACGCTTCTCCATATGATTACCAACGTTATACTATTGCTGGTTTTGACCACTTATTCGTCGACTTTAATAAAATCGAAGGAGATGCCTGTTCCGGTCCGACAACAGCTTTTCACTGGTTTTTCAGAGAGTATGTAGGTTTAATACTATCGTTTGGGAGTTTAACCTTAGCTAAGTCGATTTCGCTTTTGATTGGCTGGCTAACTTTTCCTGTAGTATGGCTTGACTATTTGCTATTATTGCATCCACATGCTCATATTTTATCCTCTGCCATTTATTTTATTGGTCAAAAGCCGAGAACTTAGTGATGGTATTATTTTTTCAAATTTGAGCTTAACTCGTCTAGGATATCCTGTAAAAAATCTTAGCACCTTTGAACTGAATTACCTGTCTTTAATCTCGGGTTTATCAAAATCGAAACTATGTTGATTACACGGTGACAAGCAACCCCCAATTACCCGCTGTGCAGTTTTCTTGCTACAATCTTTAATTACCACCTATCCACCTATCCACCTATCCAGGATTGGCGGCTAATCAATTTTGTAGAAAGACATCATCATAGATGAATATCGACTTGCTCTAGGGTCCTGTACCTGCGGTGTTAGTTGCAAGTCTTCGTCTCCCAACTCTGTCTTTTGAGTCTTACTCACATAAATATTGTGTTCACATAAATGTGTATCAAGCTTCATATTTCGTTGGCTTGATCATTATTGGCGAAATAACATGATCAATACGCCCTACATTAAGCCTCTTAATCTGCCCTATGAAGTCAGCCTGGTTCAGGCCATCACTTATCTCTATATCATTCTTACGTGCCATTCCAAAGTAATTTACTTGATTCCATTCTACAAACTCCTTACAATGACCAACGATTGTAGTAATTCCGCATTGCGTGTCGTGCAAGTTGTAACTCGTGTGTGTTTAAGAAACTAGAACTTTAAGAATCTACAAACTTACTTTCCCTATGGAGATCGAATATGACCAAATTAACCCAAATCAAAGGTATTGGAGGAGTGACAGAAGCGAAATTAGTTTCTGTAGGCTACACATCAGTCGAGGAATTATCCGAGGCAGCTGCAAGCAATATCAGCGAACAAACGAATATCTCAACCAAGCAAGCTAAGAAAATCATAGGGGCTGCTGGCAGCTACATTAGAGAATTCTCTCCAACGAAAAAAAAAGTCGAGGAAAATTCCGAAAATATCAACCAATTTGGAGAGACCTGTGGCGAGAATCATGAGACTTTTCGCTCTAAATTCAAAGCCTATCGTAAATTAGCAAAGGCCAATTTCAATCAGAAAAGGTATAAAAAATTCCGCAAGATTGAAAAGCAATATCTTAAACAACTAAAAAAACTAACTTCCAATTAATAAAATAATAAGTTTGGTAAATTAGGGACATACGGAAGGGCTATCGAATAGATATGTACGTTATTGCAATAGCTAATTACAAGGGAGGGTGTGGGAAAACAACTACTGCAATCAATCTGAGTGCTTGTTTGGCATACGAAGGAAACAAGACTCTTTTGGTCGATTTTGACCCACAGGCATATGCCACGATTGGTGTTAGTTGGTCTTCGAAGGAAGCTAAGAGGGAAATTTATCCGGTTATTATGAATGCTGGGTTAGCAGACTGTCAGATTGTTGAATCCATCCAAACAGTAGAAGAGGGGCTAGATTTTATTTCAGCTGATGAGAGTTTGGTTCAAGTTAATGAACAACTAAGCCGCCAAGTACGTCGTCATGAACGATTATCTACTTGTTTACAACAGATCGAGCGGCAGAATTTACATTACGACTACGTAGTAATTGATTGTGCTTCGAATATGGACGTTTTGATGGAGAATGCTCTTTTTTGTTGTGACGAGTTAATTTTTCCCATAAAGACAAGCTTTTTGTCTTTGCATAGTATCACAAACATGTTGAAATTTTGTCATCGTATAGTTGACAAACGATCTTACCCAATTCAAGTTCGAGCTGTTGCGACCATGTTTGATGTGCGTAAAAAAATTGCCAGAGAAGTTTTATCGAACATAAAAGACTACTTTGGTGATTATCTCTATCAGACTGTTGTTCGAACTAATGTTAAGTTAGAAGAGGCCGTTGGTCTTGGTGTACCAATTACAATATATGATAGACAAAGTTCAGGATTTCAAGACTACAAGTCGTTAGCACGCGAAGTATCTAAACAACGTATTGTGAGGAGTTAGATCTTGTAATTGAATCTAAATCAAAGTAATTTTTGCATCCCATTTTGAGATACTAACCAATTGATCACAACCTTAATTTTTTTGGAAATTTTACCTTCTACATTTTCAGAATATAATTATCCGAAAAGGGATGTTGCTATTGACATGAAAACAGTGGTTGTAGCCTACTTGATTTCCATAGATTTAAGATGTTAAAACTAGTAAGTAATTAACCGGTTAAACTGAATGGATAGCGACCCAAGTTCAAATCATGCGAAACTGGTGATTCAGAAACTGCTTAAACAAACGCAACAATCTTCTGAGTCAGACCAGAATAAGAAGATTAGTACACCTGGAGCCCGAGTACTGTGTGTCACCAGTGGGAAAGGGGGAACAGGTAAATCTGTTCTTACGTATAATATTGGGTTTCACTTTGCGCAAAAAGGCTGCCAGGTTACTATCCTAGACGCAGACATGGGATTAGGTAATATCCACAGCTTATCTGGTACTTCACTAAATTATGACTTAGTTGATTTAATACATGGCCGGATGGATTTGGATGACGTCATTTTAGAGACAGATTTTGGATTTTCCCTAATCTCAGGAGGGAAATCTGCAGCATTGGCCAACTTGACCTATCATGACTTTCGAAAGCTAACTGATTATTTAGAGCCCCTAAAATCAACGAACGACTTAATTCTGGTCGACACGGCATCCAGCCTCTCTCTTCAGACAACTGCTTTCCTTCATACCCTGAATGAAATTATTGTTGTCGTGCCCCCGGACCCAACGGCCATACCAGCTACTTTGACAATCATTAGGTCGATCCTTCAATCCAATCGGTCAGCGCTAATTGGGTTGATTATAAACCAAGTTCCAAAAAAGCGAATAGCCAAAGAGGTCTTTAGTGAAATAAACCAAATTTGTATTTTGGAGCTTAATAAAAAACTAATCGATTATGGTCAAGTGCGTACTGATTCTAATATTGGACTTTCTGTAACACAACAGCAACCACTTCAACTCTTAACGCCTAATTCAAGAGCCTGTCGCGACATTAGCTGGACAACCGATCGGATCGAGTGGGTAGGGCGTCAGCAGAGTAATCGATTGACTCTTCCACCTAACCTTCAATCCTATTGGCTTTAGCCAGGCAAGAACCAGTGGGATTGGCGCTTCACACTGAGTAAATTCAGGTTTTTGTTTTGTTAATTTCGCAGAGGAGATAATTTTGTATAAATATGATGCTCCGTCAGCTCAGTTAATTGAAAGCAAGAAGCTTAATTAATTGCTTGTTTCTTGTGGAAACTTTTCGGTAAGGGATGCGACTGTAGCATTCCGCTGAATGGAAATAAGATTTGACCAATATTTGAAAAATTCGCTCTTTTTAGCTGCGACCGAAGGGTAAGTTGTTTGGCTGCTGGCTTCAAGAGACAAACAAGTTTGGTTCCCCCGTATGAGAGACTCTTAGCGTAGTACTAAAAATAACAGTAGTTAGTGCTCATCATGTATTTTCTAACATAGCTAGTTGTATTATTCCGAGTTTAAACCAGAATTAAGACAGACCAAATTCAAAGAGAATTTGCGAGTTCTTTACAGAATAGGAGCTTTTTCCTTTATAGCTGGTATAACTTTGTGCCTTCTTATTTTTAAATCTTAGTCTTGAATCAATTATTCTATTTGATTCAGAGGCTTTTTCGGTGCCAATTATTATCTAAAGGTGGACAATGTGAAAGAAGAAAAAGATTCCTCAACTGGTGGTACACTAAGTCAAGGTTCTAATCAATACCAAATAGGTATTGACATGGGCGGTACTAAAATATTAGCTTCTGTCATCAATAGTAATGGCCAAATTCTTTCCCGAAATAAACGAGCCACAGCTCCTGAGCAGGGATCTGAGGCTGTCATTGAAAGAATTTCGGACCAAGTTGATTCTGTTGTTAAAAAGGCAAAAATCAAGAAAGAACAAATCTCTGCAATTGGAATTGGCGCACCTGGACCAATAGACCTAGATAACGGAGTCGTCATATTTGCTCCTAATCTTGGTTGGCATAATGTTCCACTAAAGAAAAGTTTGGAAGAAAAAACAGGTCTACCAACTCATTTGGATAACGATGTTAATGTGGGTACACTCGGTGAGTATGCCTTCGGTGCTGGCCGCGGGAAAAAAAGTGTAGTGTGTATTTTTGTTGGTACTGGTATTGGTGGGGGTATTATCATCGATGGGAAATTATTTTACGGTTCTAGTTCCACTTCAGGTGAAATTGGGCATACCATTATCAAAGTAGGTGGTCCCAAGTGCGGTTGTGGTAATCGGGGATGCCTAGAAGCTCTTTCTAGCCGAACAGCGATTACTAAACAGTTACGAAAACATATTTTGATCGATAAAGAACCGAGTCTTCTGACTCAAATCAATGGTAACCAATTGGATACGATAAAAAGTGGCTCTATTGCTAAAGCTTTTCAAAAAAAAGACAAAGTGACTGTCAAAATCATCAAAAGGGCTACTAAGTACATTGGGATCGGTATAGCCTCAACAGTGAACTTCTTAAACCCTGAGATGATTATTTTGGGTGGAGGTTTGATTGAAGCACTTGGTAACAAAACAATGGATCGAATTCGCCATTTCGCTACCAAGTATGCTATTCAACATGCGATGAGTGGTGTTGAGATTACGACTACCCAACTAGGTGATGACGCTGGCATTATTGGTGCTGCAGTCCTAGCTAAACAAAAATCGAATAAATAATTTTGTCCTGGATTCGCTTCAATAATTCCAAAGCTTTTTGGCTTTTTCTGGGTATAATCCCTCTGATTCTTATTTTTGCTTGGGCTAATCGGCAAAAACAACAGCAGGGTCAATACTTCAGCCAACATTTTTCGCATCTGACTCGGCATATATTTCCAAACAGCCGAAACCTGCTCCAACTTCTGATTGTCTTAGCCTTCACCAGTTTAATTCTAGCATATCTTCAACCACAAATTGGTCAAGAACCTGAGTTGGTTGAGCAACCGGGTATTGAAATCATGATTGCTATTGATTTATCGATGAGCATGTTAGCTCAGGATATAAAACCAAGCCGGTTAGAATTCGCCAAAACAAAAATTATTCAATTACTAGACCTATTGGAAAACGATGGGGTTGGGTTAATTGCTTTTGCTGGTAGTTGCTATATTCAGAGTCCTCTAACAACCGATTATTCATCCATAAAAACTTTTCTATTTTCAATTGATTCAACTACTATATCTCGTAATGGAACTGAAATTAGTCGAGCCATTCAGTTAGCAATTGACCATTTTTCAGAACGAACGGTTGACTCTAGGTTAGCCATTGAACAAAGGGAAAAAATACTTATTTTTGTTAGTGATGGTGAAGATCACAGCCAAGTCGCTCTTGAAACAGCAAAAATTGCCAAAGAGTATGAGGTTCGAATTTATTGCCTAGGGATTGGACAACCAGGGATAGGCAGCCCAATCCCAGTTCACGATAAAGTAGGTAGGTTATACGGCTATAAAAAAGATCAAAAAGGTAAGGTAATTGTATCCAAGCTGAATGAAAATCTGCTAAAAGGAATTGCAGAAACCACGGGAGGTTCGTATTATCGCTTATCTCATTCAACCAATGAAATCAATGATCTGTACCAAGCATTATCTAACTTCAAGCAATCAATCGTACAAAAACAGAGATATACCCGATATGAAGAGAAATTCCAATGGCCGATAGCTTTTACTTTACTATGCTTAATAGTTGAATGGTTTCTGCCAGCACATCTTTCGGATGGAAGATGGTGGGATTTTATTCGCTTTCGACTGTTGGCTGTTCGTAATTGGCTCGGACGACTGTCTTGATTCCACCTCGAATATTGAAATCACCTACAATATTGACTTTTCTAGGTTGACAGTCTCTAATAAAATCTTCCATTATCTTGTTAACGACATGTTCGTGAAAAATGCCGATTTCTCTGTAAGCAAACATGTATTCTTTTAACGATTTTAGTTCTACACAACGCTCGTTTGGCACATAAGAAATCTGAATTTCAGCAAAATCAGGCAACCCAGTTTTCGGACAAATCGCGGTAAATTCGCTGATTGTTATGTCAATTGTGTACTCTTTATCGGCGTATTGGTTTTGCCAAGTTTCAATATTGGGCATCTCAATTTGTCGAATATGATCCTGAAGATCAGAATAACTGTTTGTTTGCATGTTCACCCTACATTTGAATTAAGCCCAAAATCTTACCACTATTGAAGGAGACCGTCAAGTCAATTCAGCCGATTCGGTTTTGTATTTTAAAGTTGAGATATGATAATATAGGAAGCCGAAAACGGATGGTAACGAGACGCATTATTGACAAAGCGTAGGCTAGTTCCGATCGCTGAGCTGTCAGTTAGGCTTTGACACTATCTGAAAAGATTTTTTGTGCCCATTTGACATGAAAAAAATTAGCCAAATGTTTCAAAGGGGTCGAGATTATGTCGACTTTGTCTCTGATTGAGCTGCGGTGCAATTAATTACTACTACGCAAATGTCCTTGCTCCAGTTTAACAAAGTTGCCATCCCCTAACTGCTCACAAAGACCACATGGTTTAGGAAAAGATAAGAACGGACAAAGATTTACAGGAGAGTTTGAATAGCAAGAATGGAGTTTCCAATTTCCTGAATTCTGATTTTAGTAAATACGGCATAGTCTTGTGAGAGCTATTCGCTAGTATAGTCGTAATTGATGTTGGTGAAGCAGATAAGGTTGATGTAGTGGCTGGAATTCCATAATTAAAAATTGCTGGATTTTTGACCGTTAAAGGGGAGAACGACATCCTCAATGAACCTTTTTATCATCGGTATGGACGTGCGATTGCAAGTAAAAATCTGCCAACTCATGTCTTTAATCAGCTTCATTAGCAGTTTTCTATTGGCTTTTAATGTTTCGCTAAAATTATTTAAATTTATAGTATAGAATTTTCAATAATAATATGAGTATTTATAAACAGTATATAAGAGAAATTCAAGATCGTAAAATCGAAGTACTAAATCCTAAGCCAATCGATGATGGTAAATTACTTAGCGAAATTATCAAGCAAATAAAAGATGTAGATCATATTGATCGAGAAGATTCTATTAAATTTTTTATATACAATGTTATACCTGGAACTACAAGTGCAGCTGTTGTTAAATCTAAATTCTTAAAAGACATTATCCTTCGTAATTATTCATTAGAAGAGATATCACCTACTTTCGCCTTTGAGCTTTTATCACATATGAAAGGAGGACCTTCTATTGAAGTTCTTATTGACTTAGCTTTAGGAAGTGATCCGCTCAATGCTAAAGAGGCAGCAAATGTTCTTAAGAACCAAGTTTTCCTTTATGAAACTGATATGGAACGTTTAGAAGAAGCATATAAAAACGGAAATACAGTTGCTAGGGAAATTATCGTAAGTTACTCAAACGCGGAATTTTTTACTAAACTCCCAGATATCGATGAAGAAATTAAAGTAGTAACATACGTCGCTGGAGTAGGAGACATTTCTACAGACTTTCTTTCTCCTGGCAGTGATGCTCATTCTCGTTCTGATAGGGAATTACATGGTAAATCCATGTTCGAACACAATACTGAGCAGCAAAATGAAGTTTTAGATTTGCAGGAAAAACATCCTGATAAAACTATCATGTTGATAGCCGATAAAGGTACTATGGGTGTAGGATCTTCAAGAATGTCTGGTGTCAATAATGTAGCACTATGGACCGGCAAGCAAGCTAGCCCCTACGTACCCTTTATAAATATTGCACCTGTTGTTGCAGGAACAAACGGTATTTCTCCTATTTTCTTAACAACTGTTAGTGTTACGGGTGGAATAGGTCTTGATCTCAAAAACTGGGTAAAGATAAAAGATGCAGATGAAAATGTAGTTTTAGATCCGAATGGCGACCCAATTCTTAAGGAAGTTTATTCTGTCAAAACTGGGACAGTCCTCACAATAAATACAAAAAGCAAAAAATTATATAACGGAAACGAGGAATTAATCGATATTTCCGAAGCATTCACACCTCAAAAAATGGAGTTTATGAAAGCAGGGGGATCTTATGCTGTAGTTTTTGGCAAAAAATTACAGGCATTCGCTGCTGAAGTTTTGGGTGTTGAAGTGCCTGTAGTATTTGCGCCATCAAAAGAAATTTCCCATAAAACTCAAGGATTAACTGCAGTTGAAAAAATATTTAATAAGAATGCTGTCGGTTCAACTCCAGGAACAGTTTTACATGCAGGTTCAGATGTTCGAGTTAAAGTAAATATTATCGGTTCTCAAGATACTACTGGCCTTATGACTTCACAAGAGCTAGAGTCTATGGCGGCTACGATTATTTCACCAATTGTTGATGGGGCTTATCAATCAGGTTGTCATACTGCTTCTGTGTGGGACACGAGATCTCAGGAAAATATTCCTCGACTTATGAAATTCATGAATGATTTCGGTCTCATTACAGGTCGTGACCCAAAAGGAAAATATCACGCAATGACGGACGTGATTCATAAGGTTTTAAACGATCTCACAATAGATGATTGGTCTATTATTATCGGTGGTGATTCTCACACGAGAATGTCTAAGGGGGTTGCGTTTGGTGCTGACTCTGGTACAGTTGCCCTTGCACTTGCCACAGGAGAGGTCTCTATGCCCATCCCAGAATCTGTCAAAGTTACCTTCAAAGGAGAAATGATTTCTAATTTAGATTTTCGGGATGTTGTTCACGCAACACAATCTCAAATGCTTGATAGGTTTGGTGGAGAAAATGTTTTTCAGGGAAGAATTATTGAGGTTCATATAGGTACTCTCCTTTCGGACCAGGCTTTTACATTCACAGATTGGACAGCAGAAATGAAAGCTAAAGCTTCTATTTGTATTTCTGAAAGTGAGACTTTAGTCAAGTCATTAGAGATCGCAAAAAGTAGAATTGAAATTATGATTGAAAAGGGCATGGATAATTCTTCACAAGTTCTTCAAGGCCTCATAGATAAAGCTAACAAAAGAATTCATGAGGTTAAATCAGGTAAAAAACCACCGTTATTCCCAGATTCTGATGCGAAGTATTTTGCTGAGTTTGAAGTTGATTTAGATATGATTTCTCAGCCAATGATTGCAGACCCTGATGTTCATAATGACGATATTTCAAAGAGATATACTCATGATACTATCAGAGCACTATCTTATTATGGAGGAAAGAAAAAAGTAGATCTTGGATTTGTAGGTTCTTGTATGGTTCATAAAGGTGACCTGAAAATTCTTGCTCAGATGCTTCGTAATCTCGAAGAAATTCATGGAAAAGTTAAATTTAATGCACCATTAGTAGTTGCTGCTCCAACATATAATATTATTGAGGAACTCAAATCTGAAGGCGATTGGAATGTTTTACAGAAGTACTCTGGTTTTGAATTTAATGATAATAACCCTAAAAATTCTGCTAGAACAGAATATGAGAATATGATGTATCTCGAAAGACCTGGGTGTAATTTATGTATGGGAAATCAAGAAAAAGCTGAAAAAGGCGATACTGTTATGTCTACTTCTACTCGTCTATTTCAAGGTCGTGTTGTAGCGGATTCAGATCGAAAGAAAGGCGAATCATTATTAGCTTCAACTCCTGTGGTGGTTCTTTCTGCAATTCTTGGAAGAACACCATCAATTAAAGAATACAAAAACGCAGTTGTAGGTATTAATTTAACAAAGTTTAGTCCTTCTCTCAAGAACTTATGTTCATAGTTTTCATAATTAAAACCCCTTGCTGGATTAGTTTTTTTTAGAGTTAAGAAAAGGCTATGCCGCAGGATGTTTTGGTAGAAGAGCAGAAATGTGGGAATCGGAATTGCCGCAACGCTTTCCAATTTCGGTTACGACGAATGTATGGAGCGTTATTTAATTTATGTGCGACAGTTTGTGTGCTATGGAACACCACTGTTATGGGACACAACAACTATGGTGAAGGACATTCTAGAGGGGTACAGCTATGAGACCAAGGAATTTAGTGGGATGAGCTGTGATTGTTGAGTCCTTTGCTCGTATACATGAAACAAACTCAAAAACAGGGGTTGCCTAAGTTGACATTTGCAGGTGAAACCGATTATGATAAAATTCGGTAGGATGTCGCTTTCAATTTTTTTGGCTTAGCCAATTTTTCTCTTGGCAGCTAGTTAACTTTGGAGATCATTTACCAATACAACTCAGTAGACACTATCTTATTGAACTATACTTACAGTAATCAACGGATTGACTGGATCAAGGTTGAGTCTGCTCTTAACCTAATCCGTAAGCGATAAAATTAAACTACTGATTAGAATTTGTACGTAAGTTATGGAGAGTCTAAATAAATATATGAGAATACTAACTCAAATTTCCTGTTCCTTTTTCTTATTTTTTGTAATCGTTGTTCTGGGTCAAGCGGCTGACTCGCTGGGAGACCCGTTCGATGGAAATTCACTAAGAAACCCAAACTGGGAGTGGTCCAATGAACCGAAGAAGTGGGACATTGGTAAAACCAAGGACGGTTGGTTAACAATTGCCGGTGAGCATAATCGTAACCTGTGGGGAGAAGATCAGTCGAACCGGTTGTTTCAGAAGCACTCTGGTGATTTCCATATCGAAACTAACCTCATTCATGACTACAAAGATGTTTCGACCGTTCAGGGTATAGTGGCACTGTCTAAGACTGCTAAAGACGCAAAAGGCAGAACTCCAGATTGGGTAACGTTGAAATTATGGGGACGCGGTGGGGACGATAAAAACGCCGTTTTGCAGTACCAAGCTAGAGAGAGGGATAATGAGCCCGGACTTATTGGCACGGTACCAGCTTATGGCCAAGTCAAGCAAGGTGCTTTACCAATGTATATGCGGATGCAACGCAAAAAAGATACATTTACCACTTGGTTCAAACTAAAAGAAAATGACAAATGGAACCTCGTGGGGGAATATAAATCCAAGTTGAAAGATCCTCTAGAAGTTGGTATCTATTCTGGAATTGCCGATGGTGCTGGAGGAAAATTGATCGCTCATTTTGAATACTTCAAAGACCTAGACAACCCGTTCACTGTAGAGTCTAAAAACAAACTGTCCACCATTTGGGGACAAATCAAATCATCTGAATGACCCTTTATCCATTTCGGGTGTTATTCAAGGCAACTTCCTAGACTAACTGAACTATTAGTTTGGGAAGTTGCCTTGGTTGGACAATCCTAATATTATTTAGGGTTGAGTTCGATAACGATATAAGTAAAATCCCTCATCACCAATCGTAGAGCCAGTAAATTCAACCAACTTCTCTACACGATGTTTTTTTATAGTTTCCTCAGTGGGAAGACGGTAGTTGAGAATGAGTAGAACGTCGCTTTGACTTTCTATGCTGATCTGTTTGGCTTTCTCTAAAACTTGTTGGTTGCTAATAACTCCGTGTGTGCGCCGATTATCCCATCGGACGAATGACCCTTTTCGATCTCCCCTTGCGTAGTAAACCGATTCTTTTTCTAAGTAACCTACTACCGTGCTGACTGCAAAATCGACATCACCCAAAATCGGTATTTTGTCTAACTTCTGTGCCTTGATGAATTCCGCTGTTAGCTTGCCATACGAGAAGGGATGCCTGACGTCATTGGCGACTGCTCTTAAACCACCCATAGCGTGCATCAATAGCAAGCCTGTCAAAAGAAGATTCAGACTAGCTCGAGCATAAGATTGAAAAAAGTAAGGCCATCGGAAGTAAGACTTGAAGGATCTTCCACCCCACATTGTCAGTAAAAATGTAATAAATAAGAAACCGTGGTGGCGAATTGAACCTTGATATTTGATATAAAAAAAGACTAATAGACCTGTCGTGCTGGAAATATAAACTAACAAAGCTGTGGGGCGCGATAATGTAATTACTGTAGTAACTCCTATTATTAGGATCGCAATTATTAACTTATATTTCTGGAACCAACCGAACTTCATTAACAATTCGGTACCCCAAAAATGAATTCCCTCGTTCGGAATAGGAAAAAATGCTCTCGAGACTAGATGAAGAGTCCTGTAAACACGCTCAAGATCGAATTTGAAATACCAACCAACAGCAAAACCAGTATCACTCGGTGGTTTTAGTTGAATAATCGCTGTTACGATTCCAATAATAATTAGACTAAAACCGATATAAATCCCACGAGAACTGGTTTTCTGAGAGTTTAGCAAATAGTCGACTCCTAAGCCGATCGTCGTTCCGATAACCAAAATTAGGGCGTGTACACTTGTGTGACTGAGCAGAAAAAGAGTTATTGCTACCGATACCGGAGATTTGTAACGTTGCTCCAGCAGGATACAAAGTACTACAACTAATAGTAGGCCAATGGCATAGTTACGGCAGACAACATTGTATTCATACAGAGGGTAGTAACCGAAAACGAAAAAAAATTTTTGAAATGGGGTAAAAGGCGAATATTTGACTATAAGAAAAACAGTCGTTGTAGCTATGACAAGATGAGTAACTTGCATACCAATCGGGGAATCAGACAACCGGGTAACTGGCATCAAAATTAGGTGCCACAATGCAGGATGCCCTTCGTACTTCATGTGTCGTAACAAATCAACAAAACTACTACTGTCCCGTGCTAGGAGCCACGCTTGCATTTCGTCGCGCCACATTTCATGGTGGTAAATTGCAAAGAGAGACACAAGAAGGTACATTCCAGTTAAACCCAGAATGAAATAGTTGCTCTTTTCTAAGAGGTGGGAATAACTATCATCAAAGAGTGGGGAAATATCCCCCTCTTCTGTCTCTTTTCTGTGGTTTATCACCGTAAGGAAAACTAGGCGATATTAACTAGAAAGGTAGTACTGTTGACCGATCAGTAGCTTCGGGTTGTACCGGTTCTGTTGGCATTGCCTCAACAACCACAGGTTCAGTATCATCAGGTTTAGTAACTTCGCTTTCTTGGATGGCTGTCTCTATCTGTCTAATCTTCTTTATAAACTCTTGAAATAATTCTTTTTTCGACGAGGCTGCAGTTAACTCAGCTGCCAGTGTTGTCCAATCAACCTCACTCATTTGGTTACGAGATTCCACTCCGAACCTCGTTTTAACGTAAGACCAAAAATTTTCCTGAGATATACCTTGTTGCTCCAGTTTATCTTTTAGCTTTGTAGCGAGAGCAAAAGCTGCTTTTTGTGCACTGCCTAATTGTTCTGCATTAGCATTATTAGAAACAGAAACATGCTTTGTTTCGTGTTGCCGATGTAGATAAAAGTTCAATACTTCTTTGATAATTGGAACGGGTAGTAATTGCTTGATAGCATTCCTTTGGGCCTTATGAATGGCTTTAGTAAAGGCATGTGGGTCTGTTCGAGACCCCATCGTTTTACTCTGCTCTGAGGCACCAAATCGGCTAGAACCAGTGATTGTATCTGTAGCTTTAACAATCGCTAACCAAGTTTTTTCTCTTTCCTCGAATTCGAGGCTTTCTACTTCGATACCTCCACGTCTATTGGCGGCTTCGTTGATACCAGCCAAAGTTAACCCTTCAACCGTTTTCCCACCTTGTTTGAAGGAGTAAACGTAATCTTTTATGGCTTGCCCAGTCATCATCTGCACAATAGCTTGGTCGTCAACTTGCTCCAGAACCTCAAACTCAGTTAAAGGCGCCAGCTCCTTGCCTGCAGTTTCTTCTGACATAATTTTTCCCTAAAATCAGTGATCGTTTGCTTAAGCGGTCCACTGAAAATAGTAACAGGATAATTTAGAACCGTCAATACCAAAAGTCGTTATCAGAAGTGCTATGGCCAATTGAAATCAACTTACAAGATTCACTAAAAATGACCCAAAAACGATCCCAAACGAGAGTATGATATCTGCAAGCACCACATTAACTAGATCTTTTATTCCTTTCCTTCGCTTTCAGTTGGACAGATTGAACGTAGGAATTTGAAATCGTAGATACCTGAGCGGTGGCCATCATTCCAAAAAAAGTTGATCGCGTACCGACCCACCAGTTTTATATCTATAGCTTCAATCCCAACAGTATCGATCTTATCAATATTTCCATGGCCAATACTCGAAAAAAAAGAATGTACATCCTGTCCATCATTTCGTATGGCACTACATTCGGCACATGGACATAAAGCTCGTAAATAGGTCAATTCGTAATAACTTGAGTGCCCATCTTGCCAAACAATTAGAAAACCATTATCGATGCGTTTTAATTTTTGTGGCTTTGTTCTTTTTGTATTTGTCATTGTTCTTGTCCCAAAACTTCTTGGATAACTAACAACTGATTAACGGAAGCATTATATATATTCTGTTTGCTTCCCCGACTCCAATGAATATGAATACGATCTACGTTTTTTACTTTACCTAATCCAAAATGTAGCCGAATGTCACTGTTTGAAGCATAATTCGAACCACTCTTGACTTCTGCTGTTTGTGTAATTTTTTGCCCTTCGTGTTGAATCTCAACTGTAACTCGAGAACCAATTCCATCTCGATTACTATACTTACCCTCTAGCCGAATCAATAACCAATTTTGCTGATTCCCGACTTCATTTCTTAACAAAAACGCCGGCTGATTAGAGTTAGAAATCAACAAGTCGATGTCTCCATCATTATCGTAATCTCCACCAACAACAGATCGACCAACATAGGGTTTATCAAAATATTCACCTGCAAATGTTGATACCTCCACAAATGATCCACTACCCAGATTGCGAAACAACTGATCTACTTGGGCATAGGTCTCACTGTCCATCAACTGTTCAATAATATCCTGTGGGTGGCCATTAACTGAGAATATGTCAAGATATGTATCATGGTCATAGTCAAAAAAAATGGGACTAAAACCAACAAAACGGAATGTCGGCTCGCTTAGTCCAGCTTCAACGGTTGCCTCAACGAAAAAACCATGTTGATCATTTCTATATAAAGTCGCTGTTTCTGAATTGGCAACAATTAAGTCTAACCATCCATCTTGATTATAGTCACCACAATCGACCCCCATTGATCCTTCGGCAATACCAGTTTCATCGTAACCAACTCCAGCTAATAAGCTATTATCAGTGAAAGTCCCATCTCCGTTGTTACGATATAGAAAGTTGCGATTGGTATCATTCGCCACATAGATGTCAGGCCACCGATCATTATCATAGTCGAAGGAGACAACGGCCATACCACGACCTTCTTCGGCATTAGTAATGCCTGAAACCAGGGAAACATCAGTAAAAGTACCATCTCCATTATTTTGGTAAAGTTTATCTTTTGTACCTTGAAACGCTCTCGGGTGCTGATAGCCTATCATACTTTTTTCTGAGTCAGGTTGACGATTCACTACGGAATATTGCAGGTAGTTTACGATGAACAAATCCAAGTCGCCATCTAAGTCATAATCCAAAAAAGCACCAGCTACAGCCCAATCAGGATTATCAATACCCACCTCCTGAGATATTTCTGTGAAACTCCCGTCACCATTGTTAAGATAAAAGGAATCAGCACCAAAGTTAGCCAGATAAAGATCAGTGTCGCCATCATTATCATAGTCGGCTGATGTACCCCCCATGCCATAGCCGAGGTCTCCTAGCCCAGCTTCATCGGTGGCATCTATGAATGTTCCATCTCCATTATTTCTGTATAAAACGTTGCCAACTTCATTTCGGCCTATTGAAGTATCTCCAGAATTTACCAAATAGATATCTAGTAAACCGTCATTGTTATAGTCGATTAGTACAGTACCTGACCCCATGGTTTCAATCATATATTTTTCTTTACTCTTTCCAGATTCGTGGTTGAATTCAATGCCAGCTATCTCATTTACATTCTTGAAAAAAGGTGCTGCAATTGATACATGGACTGCAATTATCATGAATAACAAAATACTCAGATGCACTGTAATTCCATTTCGCAACTGAAAAAATTGAAAGTTAAATTTTATGTACATCTAAAAAATGGAGTCTAAAGGATTAAGATATCATCAAATTTAACTTTTTTCTTTATTCAGTGGTGATTTTCTTAAACTAACCAATCATAAATGATAGCGATCAATTGGTAAAAAAGTTCAATCTGAATTTTTTCATCTTTGCCAGAAAAACAAGGAATATCTAAAAGCTTAGAGGGGAAATTGTCGCACTTGTACAAGGTTGGACCGGTTTTTTTCTGGGGGTAACTATCCTCTATGTTGCTTTACTATATTGGCTTAAGTATCTGAGCTTCTAGTTTTTTTAGATTTTTAACCCCTGCTAGAACAGCCGCCAATCTAGTTATGTTGCCAGCCAAGTTTGTAGGAAGTAATTCTTGAATTTTTGCTTCCGGATCGGTAGGTTGACGAATTAGCTCAGAACGAAGTTCTATCATATCATCAACTTGTGGCCGAGTATTCCAAAAACGCATTTACCTTTTTCGAAATCAAAACCAGATGTTTTGGTGGTCAGT